>JGI12316J14372_10000072_pt1 | contig 267020 bp, 207 predicted proteins | sample MarCyaLeptolynsp_FD_14372 | JGI IMG/M metagenome (IMG submission 14372)
ATTAATCAGCTCTATGAGATTACCGGAAAGCATATAGATTTCTTCATTCCAGTTCTGGCCATAATCCGTGGAGCGTAGAAATTGTCCATCGGCAAATAAGAAGATTTCATCTTCTGTTCCATTATGAAAAGTAACAAAAGGGCCAAGGTCGCTCTTTCGGGGCTCGGGTATCTGCTCCCACTGAGCTTGGGCAAATACAAACGTATAGATAAGGAGAAAAAGCCAAAGATATAATCTATAGTGCATCATCATATTTGCCTGTTAGCGTTTATGGTTAACGTAAAAGTACCATCTTTTGAGACTTTTCAACAGTACCAGATGTTACCCGCAAAATATAAATCCCGCTCTGCACATCTTCCCCATTGCCATTACGTCCGTCCCAGGTCAGTGAAACTATGCCAGCAGAAGCATTTCCGTTATACAGCATTTGTATTTGTCTACCCAGCAGGTCATATACAGCAACCCGCAGGTCTGCATCTTCCGGCAGAAGGATCGGGATCTGTGTCGTTGGATTGAAAGGGTTGGGGTAGTTTTGAGCAAGTTCAAAGCGCTCCGGGACAGGTGTAACCCCAGGTATGCTAATTGAATCACCGGGCAAACCTAATGAATCCATGGGTAAACCTATCGAATCACCGGGTTCACCATCAGTCAACTCTCCATATTCTCCATCAACAGGTAGAGGAGCGGGAAGAGGTTCGGGTATATCCCCAAGTCCTGCTGTATCTATAGGGGTAGCAGATTTAAATAAGCCACTCGCCTTTCCTACCAGATACACCATGTTCTCATCGTCTATAAATACGGAAGCAGAGTCTATTGGCGGCATCAGATTTTCATCTACAGTCCATTGCCCGCCACCCTCACGGTTGTAATAGACTTCACGGCTAGGGCTAATAGCCGTAATTATTCCGTTATTGTTCCGGGCAATGCTACTCACCGATGCGCTATCAATTCCACTGGTCCAGAGGGTCCAGCTATTCCCCTGATCGGGTGAACGCCAAATCCCCGATAAGCTCGATATAATGATTTCACCGGAACGACTGATCACCACGCCCGTCAGCTGATCTCCCGGGGCAGGTCTTTCCAACCAGGTCCGTCCATCATCCAGGCTGATTGCAATACCGCTATCGTCTCGTCTTCCAACAATAAGATTCGCATTCTCTGAGTAAAGCCGGACAAGCGCTCTTGCAGAGTTATGAGAATCCCACTCCCCGGTTGATCTATCTTTACGATACGTCCAGCCTATGCCGGCGTTTAACCCCTGACTAACAATTAGACTGCCTAAATGTGTTCTAATCGTATGTACCGAGCAACCGAGCCCGACAAAGACAAAAAAATTCCCAGTCTCAAAGTCCCACACGCTGCCCAGTGATTGAGACGCAAAGATTCCTTTGAAATCACGGCGATAGTTAAACCCATAGTATTCGGTAAACAGTTCACCCCTGTCATCAATCCAGAAGTTATCCAAACGCATACGAATATAAGAGGCAAATGGAACCCAAACGGTTTGCCAGGTTTGTTGGTCGGTGGAAATAAGCCCACGCAGTTCTATCTCCTGAACGTCCTGTCTTCTGCTCAGCGGAGCATAGCTCATCACACCACTTCGGCTCACCTGTAAATTCGTTCGCGGGATAAGCGTATTTGCCGGCCCAATAGAGCCCCAGCTGGCACCGTTATCTTCGGAGAACTGTATCCCCTGCCAACCACTATTGATCGATGCATACATCTTACCGCTGGAAGACCTTAAAAACCGCGTCATAAAGCGTCCGTTCAAACCGGTGTAATAATCCGTCCATGTCTGCCCGTCATCCGTGCTTTTTACAACCCAGGCCAGCGTCGCATCAAGATCCACCCAGATTTCGCTTCCGGAGAGTAATAGTGTATCGTCATTAAACCAGTTTAACTGGCTTTGTGAATGAAAAAGTGTTATCCCGTTATACGAAATCTTACTCCAGGCCCCATCGCGAATCGTGCCAAAAATAGAAAACGGTTCGCCATGAAACGCTTTTCCCAAAAAAGTCAGAATGAGTTTTCCTGAACTGTTTACTTTTAGGTCTGCTCCCACCGGAGTCTCATTTTGACTTGCAGGCTCAATACGAAGCTGACTCCAGCTTGCGCCAGAATCAAACGATGTGAACATGTCCAGGATAAAGTAATACTGTGAGTGAATTTTAACCACATAGATGGTTCCATCAGGCATCATTTCAACGGCTACTGCGTCGCTAAAGGAGTCGCCGTTAATTTTCACCTCAGTCCACTGTCTGCTTTCCTTGTCATAATGAAATACGCCGGTTGCAGACGTGATTACAATTCCGTACTGAGGCGCTGGTTTGAAATCGGTTATTGCGCCGGCATCAGCTATTGGCAGCGGAACCGGTTTCCAATTCACTCCTTTATCTTCCGACCGGTAAATACCGCTGCTCGTTTGAGCATAGAGCAGGCCGTTATCAAAATTAATCAGCTCTATGAGATTACCGGAAAGCATATAGATTTCTTCATTCCAGTTCTGGCCATAATCCGTGGAGCGTAGAAATTGTCCATCGGCAAATAAGAGGATCTCATCGCCTGCATCGCGATTAAAAGTAACAAAAGGCCCAAGGTCGCTCTTTCGGGGCTCGGGTATTAGCTCCCACTGAACTTGGGCAAAACTAAAGGTGGAATAAAAGATAAAGGAAAGGATATAAAATCTACAAAAAGACATGACTCTCACTCCCCCGAGAAGAGAAATTATAAATTGAACAATTGTAATATGTAATAATCTATGAATGAGAGGTATAAAAAGCTATTACCCTGGGGAATAAAAGTCAAGTTAATAAAGGGTATTTCCCTTTAAATCTACCCCACTCCGATATTCAGCCTTTCCACAGCCTCACGGGCGGCGTCTTGCTCAGCGCGTTTTTTGCTTTTGCCTTCACCGCGGCCCATGGCTTCGTTGTTAACCCATACTTCGATCACGAACTGCTTGGCGTGATCCGGGCCGGTTTCTTCAATAACTCGGTAGTTAGGCAACGAATAACCTTCACCCTGAGCATATTCCAACAGAATACTTTTGTAGTTACGATACATGCCCTTCTCAAGAATACGGGCATAATCATTAAGCAGGTAGGTGTGGATAAAATTTGCCGAGGCTTCCAGCCCCTTATCCAAATAAATGGCTCCGATTATCGCTTCAAACGCATCGGCAATAATGGATTTGCGCGTTCGTCCACCAGTTTTCTCTTCCCCACGATTCATCAGAACCAGATCGCCAAGGCTCATGAGGTTGGCCTTATCGGCAATAACCGGCTTACTAACCAGCACAGATTTCGATTTGGAGAGTTGACCTTCACTCTTTCCGGGAAAGGTTTGATAGAGGAATTCGGTTACCACTAAATCCAGAACAGCATCACCAAGGAACTCCAGCCGTTCATTGGACTTAATGCGTTTTTCATTGGTGGCATTCAGGTAAGAACGGTGCTTCAGAGCGGTTAGAATCAGAGATCCATCTGAGAACAGAATGCCGAATTTGTCCTGAAAGGTTTTGACAACCTCCTCTTCCGAGCGCATTCCGTTGTGCTTGTTCGGCTCTTTTGTTCCGGTGGGGCTACCGGACCATCTATTTATCAGTCTTCGCAGAAACTCCACAGTACTCCCCAGCACACATCCGTATTATAGTTTGCTAAGCGACACGCAGGCATTATGTCCGCCAAAACCGAAAGTATTCGACACCACAGCCCGCACCTCTTTTTCCTGAGGCTGATTAGGGGTGTAGTTCAAATCGCATTCCGGATCCGGGTTCTCGTAATTTATTGTCGGCGGAATCACGTTATTCATTATAGCTAAAGCGCTTACCACCGTTTCCACACCACCGGCTGCACCAAGCAAGTGTCCGGTCATGGACTTGGTAGAGCTGACGTTCATTTTTTCAGCATGATCACCAAATACGGTGCGAATTGCCGCCGTTTCGTTTTTGTCGTTAAAGGGCGTGGAAGTACCATGCGCATTTACATAGTCGATGTCTTCCGGATTAAGCCCGCCATCCTCCAGGCAGCGCTTCATAGCCCGAACAGCGCCCTCACCACCGGGTGCCGGAGCCGTTAGATGATATGCATCAGCGGTAAAGCCGATACCACGCAGCTCGGCATAAATTTTTGCACCGCGTTTTTTCGCATGCTCCAGCTCTTCAATGATCAAAATTCCGGCTCCCTCGCCCATTACGAATCCGTCGCGATCACGATCGAAAGGACGGCTGGCGGTTTCCGGACTGTCGTTACGGGTAGACATGGCTTTCATATTATTAAAACCGGCTACACCCATCGGGCAAACCGTGGCTTCCGAACCACCGCAGACCATTATGTCGGCGTCTCCATACTTTACCAGTCTCATCGCATCACCAATCGCGTGCGTTCCGGTTGCGCAGGCAGACACCGTAGCATAGTTCGGTCCCTTCATACCATAACGCATGGAAATTTGTCCGGCGGCGATATCGCTAATCATCATCGGTACAAAAAACGGTGATACCCGACGCGGGCCTCGCTCTACCAGCTTGCGGTGCTCAGTTTCAAAGGTATTCATTCCGCCAATACCGGAACCGACAACCACGCCGGTTTTATACAGGTCGATCTTCTCAAGATCTAATCCGGAATCCTCTACGGCTTCATGAGCAGCCATCATCGCGAAAAGCGTATAGCGGTCCATCTTGCGTAGTTCTTTGGTATCAAAGAGATCCCCGGGATCAAGGTCTTTTACCTCGCAGGCAAATTTGGTGGTATAGCCTTCGGTATCAAAAAGAGTAATCGGTGCGGCACCGCTTTTGGAGTTTGTTAGCCCGTTCCAGAAATCGGAAACAGAATTGCCGATTGCCGTAATGGCACCCATTCCGGTAATTACAACGCGTCTGCTCATGGAAGATCCTTATGAATAACTGGTAAACTTGACAAAAAAAAGGCGCCGCCGGCACTATGGCCGGCGGCGCAAAAAAGATCAGGCAGGATTATTCGCCATCTTTAATTTTTCCACTCAGGTACTCCACCGCACTGCGTACGGTAGCAATTTTTTGAGCATCATCATCCGGAATTTCTACTTCAAATTCCTCTTCGAAAGCCATAACCAACTCAACGGTATCCAGTGAGTCAGCACCAAGGTCTTCGATAAAGTGTGCATCTTCTTTAACTTTTTCAGCGGCGACGCCCAGCTTATCTACGATAATGTCTCGTACTTTGTCTTCTAAGGACATAATTGCCTCCTTGTGTTTAATAGGCAGATCTTGCCAATTCAGTTACATTTCGAATCTATTAATCAGTTACTTATTTATGCTCCGAAGTTCTGAATCGGCATAGCTATATATTATACCGACTTTTTGGGGCGGAGTCACTATTTTCATAAAAAAGTCTAGTACATCACCATTCCGCCATCCACATTCATTACCTGTCCGGTAATATAGCTTGAGGCATCGCTGGCAAGGAAGGCAACCAGTTGAGCAACTTCATCGGGCGTTCCAAAGCGTCCCAAAGGAATTTGGCTCATCATCGTTTCCCTTATCTTGTCGTCCAGCACATCAGTCATATCGGTTTCAATAAAACCCGGTGCAATAGCGTTACAGGTTATGCCGCGGGAAGCCAGTTCACGGGCAACGGATTTCGTCATGCCGATAACACCGGCTTTAGAGGCTGCATAGTTTACCTGACCGGCATTACCGATCAATCCGACCACAGATGTGATGTTGATAATGCGTCCGGCACGCTGCTTCATCATCTGACGCGTAACGGCTTTAATGGTATTAAAAGACCCTTTCAGGTTGATGTTTATAACAGCATCCCAGTCTTCTTCCTTCATGCGCATCATTAGATTATCACGCGTTACACCGGCATTGTTTACCAGTACATCCACGCGCTCATGTGCTTCTACCGTCGAGCTGATCAGTGCTACAGCATCGTCCATGCTGGACACATCACCGATTGCAACCGTTGCTTTTCCGCCGGCTGCCTCAATCTCATCCTTAACGCTCTCGGCACGCTCTTTATTTCGCCCGGAAATTACAACTGTTGCCCCCTGGGCAGCCATAAACAGCGCAATGCTGCGCCCAATTCCGCGAGTTGATCCGGTTACGATAGCAACCTTGTCTTTCAGGTTCAAGAGTCTTCCCCTCTTTGAAGTTTTGCTGATGCAAAAATCGTTACACAATCTATTATTCAGCGCGGAATTTCGCAAACACAAAATCCCGGTGATGGTCTATTAAGCCAGCTTATTCCGCCAGGTTTTCAACGGTTCCAGCAGGCTTACAGACATAATCGCGATTGGTGCGTTTCAATAGTCCCTGCAGCACCTTGCCCGGTCCGACTTCATAGAAGTCGTCGTATCCGTCGGCGATCATATTATTCAGAATGGTTTCCCAGCGCACCGGGGACATCAGCTGTCGCTTCAGAAGATCGCGAATCTCGTTAGCATCTGTGGTTGGAGTTGCTTCTACATTGCTGTAGACCGGCACGTCCGGTGACTGGATCGCAACCTCTGCCAGTGCTTCTTCCAGTCCCGTAAGAGCATCTCCCATTAGCGGGGAGTGAAATGCTCCGCTGACAACCAGTTCTTTGGCCATTCGCGCACCCTTCTCTTTTGCCAGAGCCATTGCGCGATGTACAGCTGAGACATGCCCGGAGATAACCACCTGTCCGGGAGAGTTAAAATTAGCGGGCTGGACCAGATCGCTGTCGGATTCAGTCGCTTCTTTGCAAACCGCTTCGATATCTTCCGGCTGCATTCCGATGATGGCGGCCATGGTCCCGGGGTTTTTCTCACCGGCAACCTGCATCAGCTCACCGCGGATTTTCACCAGCTTTACGCCGTCGGCAAAGGACAATGCACCAGCACTCACCAATGCAGAATATTCTCCCAGACTATGGCCGGCCGTGGCTCCGGGATGAACGCCTTTTTCCTTCATGAGCATATTCATTGCCACACTGTGCACAAAAATGGCGGGCTGGGTGTATTGCGTTTGCTTTAGTATGTCTTCCGGCCCTTCAAAGCAATAGTCGCGCAGAGGAAACCCAAGGATATCTTCTGCCTGCTCAAAGGCTTCTCGCGCCGTGGCGGAATGTTCATATACGTCTTTCGCCATACCGACGAATTGCGATCCCTGTCCGGGAAATAAGAATGCTGTTTTCATATGGTCAGTTCAAAGTTCAAAGTTTGATTGTTGCGTGGGTCGAGACCCACGGTACGAATAGTTCAAAGTTCCAGGTTCTAAGTTTGGAAAACCGTTTCCTGAGCGAAATCGAGGGGAGGTTCCCAGGTTAACTGTCGCGACGTCAAGAACTACTGTATTTATAGCTTGCGTCTTGCCTCTTGCTTAAATCGCCCAGCGCAGTAGAATGCTGCCCCAGGTAAATCCGGCGCCAAATGCGGCAAGCACCAGGTTATCACCCTTTTTAAGTTTATTATCGCGATAGATTTCCGACATCGCTATCGGTATCGTTCCGGCAGTGGTATTACCGTATTTATCGATATTGATAACAACCTGATCTTCACGGAGTCCCATGCGCTTCGCAGCTGCATCAATAATGCGCTTATTGGCCTGATGCGGAATGAAAAAATCTACATCTTCACCGGTCATATTATTCTTTTCAAGAATCTCGGCAGAGACATCAGCCATGCGGGAAACGGCAAACTTGTAGACGGTCCTACCGTCCTGGTAGATATAGTGCATCTTTTTGTCAACGGTTTCATGAGTCGCGGGGTGCATACTGCCACCGCCCATCATATAGAGATAGTCTTTACCGCTGCCGTCACTGCGCAAGATTGAATCCTGTACACCAAGCGTTTCGTCATCTGACGGCTCCAGCAGAACGGCACCGGCACCATCACCAAACAGAATACAGGTCGCACGATCTTCATAGTCCAGAATAGAGGACATTTTATCTGCTCCAACAACCAATACCTTTTTATGCATGCCGCTTTCAATGAACTGGGCACCGGTGGTTAGTCCGTAAAGGAATCCACTGCATGCACCGTTCAGGTCTATACCCCAGGCCTTATCGGCTCCTATTTGTTCCTGCAAACGACAAGAGCTGCTTGGAAAAAGCGTATCCGGCGTAACCGTAGCGAAAATAATCAGGTCGATATCCGCCATGGAATCGCTGCGATTTTCATAGAGCATTTCCGTAGCCTTCAGCCCCAGGTATGAAGAGCCCAGTTCTCCTTCCAGAATTCGTCGTTCACGAATACCGGTGCGGGAGACGATCCATTCGTCGTTCGTCTCAACCATTTTTTCAAGATCTTTATTGGTAAGGACTTTCGGAGGGACGTAATGCCCTACGCCGGTGATTATTGCTTTTCGTCCCATTCGGTTTTCCTTTCATCAAGTGCTTCTAAGATGTGTTTGTTCACCTGATTATCACCCATGTGGCGAGCGACGCGGATTGCGTTCATCAATGCTTTTGGCGATGAACTGCCGTGACAGATGATTGAAATACCGTCCACCCCAAGTAATGGTACTCCACCATATTCCTCGTAGTCGAAACTCTGCTTCAGACTTTTTAAAGCCGGTTTTAGCAAGAGTCCGCCTATTTTGGATACAAAGCTTTCAGCGATGGAAGATTTCAGCGTTTTTTCGAAATGACCGGCGATTCCTTCTGCAAACTTCAGGACTACGTTGCCGGTAAACCCATCGGTAACCACAACGTCGGCCACGCCTCCGAGAACATCACGGCCTTCTACATTGCCGGTAAAATTGGGGAGCTGCTCTTTTAAGAGCTGGTAGGTTGCGACTGCAAGTTCATTACCCTTGGATTTCTCTTCACCGATGTTGAGCAGGCCAACTTTGGGAGCGTTTATTCCATAGGTAAGCTCCATGTAAATCGATCCCATAATACCGAACTGCAGCATTTGAACCGGTTTACAATCCGAGTTCGCTCCAACATCAATCAGCAGGGTTACGCCTCCTTTTTCGGAAGGGATGAATGCGCCCAGCGATGGTCGGCTTACGCCTTTAACGCGTCCGAGAATAAACAGGCTGGAAGCCATCTGAGCGCCGGTGCTCCCGGCGGAGACGAAGGCATCGGCCTCACCATCTTTCTGCATGCGCGTCCCCTTCACCATCGACGAATCTTTCTTTTGTCGAACGGCGTTGGCAGGCTGATCATTCATATCGATCACTTCGGAAGCATGCACAATGCTGATGCGGTCGGAGGGCTTTTTTCCAGAGTCACGGAGAGCTTTTTCTATAGCCTCTTTATCGCCAACGAGTATTAACTCATCTTTTTTATCTGAGACTTCATCATACAAAAGCGCCCCTTGAACAGGGGCGTTTGGTGCATGATCTCCACCCATGGCGTCGATTACAATTCGCACGTATAAGGTTCCTTTAGCCTAAGAGTATCTATTCTTCTGCCTGGGTTACCTTCTGACCTTTATAGTAGCCGCAATGCGGGCAGGCGTGATGCGGGAGATGCAGCTCGCTGCAATTCGGACATACGCTCAGTGAGCGGCCGCTTAATGCACCCAACCACTGTGCCTTACGCTTATCGCGCTTGGACTTTGAGGTTTTCCTTTTTGGATTCGCCATAACAAAACTCCTGATTCAATAAGATATATCGTTTACTTTAACAGTTCTTTTAATTTATTCCAGCGCGGATCAATACTCACTCCACCGCATTCACATTTCGGGCTATCGGCGTCTTCACCACATTCGGCACAGATCCCGGCACAGTCTTCCCGACAAATCATCTTCATCGGCTCGCTTAAGAGCAGCTGCTCGAAGACCCTTTCAGCGAAATCGTATTCAACCGTCTCGTTCGGTACATTTATCACATCTTCTTCAGTGGTCTGCAACAGGTCCTCACCGACCTGAAGAATCTGATGAAACGACTCATTCAGCGGTGTTTCATAGGGTTCCACACAACGATCACATACATAACGAGCCGTTGTCTCCAGAGTCACACTACAACCCAACACAGCACCGGAACGATTGACCTGCACCTCAACATTGATCGGAAAGGGATAGCGTTCTGCTTCTGCATCCTTTGCAACCAGCTGTCCGGCAAAGCGATGATCGCCGTCTTTTAAATGTAGCACAGGTATTTTCATAACAATCGAGTAATTTAGAGCAAGACGCTTATTTTGTCAAGCGCTTTATCAATCAATCATTGCCCGTTTCTCCGGGATATGGCGTTTTCCAACGCTTGTGCATCCACAGATATTGGCTGGGGTATTTCCGCACGTATTTTTCAAGTTTGGCAATCGACTCCTTCGTCACCTTTGTAAGGTTTTCTTCGTTAACGCCACCTTCAGAATCCACATGGATCTCTTCCAGGAATATTCGATACTTAAGCGGGGCAATTCGCACACAGCAAAAAAAATAAATCGGCTTACCGCTGCGCAGATGCAGAAGGGCGCTTCCAATTGGCGTTGAAGCCATTTTACCGAAAAACGGCACGAAGACCCCGCGCTTTCCACCGTCCTGATCGCTGAGGAGTGCAAGTGCATGTCCGCGTTTCAACTCAGCAAGCCCCTGCCGCATAGCACCGCGGGAATAGATTAGTCCGGCCCCCAGGCGTTCGCGAAAGCGCCGTATCGACCGATCGACATAGGGATTGCTCTGACGCTGCTGAATGGCAAACGGTTCATGCCAGAGGTTATGCGTCATCCGCATCACGCCAACTTCCCAATTACCGAAGTGCCCGGTCATGATAATGGCACCGCTGTCTTTGGCGCCGATTTGTCGCACTCTATCGATATCCGGCACTTCGACAATCGTTTTAATACGCTCTCTCTTCCAACCAATGGACTTAACGATCTCAAGTATCATCAGGGCAAAGTGCTGATAGGAACCACGAGCAATTTTCTCCTGTTCTTCGGCAGATTTATCCGGAAAAGCGATTTTCACGTTTGCCAAAGCAGTACTACGACGAAACTTCAGCCTATCGAATATCAGTCGAGCCAGAAAGCCGCTGACGTTTTCAATCTGCGATTCCGGCACCAGTCTGAAGCAGCCGACAATACACAGAAAAGCAGCGTATTCTGCCAGATGCTTAACTTTCTTACCGAATGTAGATTTTCGTTTTTTCATTTTAGTAAAAGTTCAGAGTTCAGAGTTCAAAGTTCAGAGTTCTGGGTTCTGGGTTCTGGGCTCTGGGCTCTGGGATAATAATGTGAATGGTAACAGATGTGAATGGTGAATAGATCTGTTTCTCACGTTCCGAGACGACACACAGGTCGTCCCCTCGGCCTGTCTCTCACCGTTTCTGCCTGTTTCTCACGTTCCGGGACAACATACAGGTCATCCCCTCTGCCTGATTCTCACTGTCTCTCACTGTCTCTGCCTCTTTATCACACGATCGCCCGTTTTCCCGATGCCTGCCCCGGGCTTCGACTCCGCTCAGCCTGACGCGATTAAAACTCGTTCACCGTTCACCGTTCACCGTTCACCGTTCACCGTTCACCGTTCACCGTTCACCGTTCACCGTTCACCGTTCACCGTTCACCGTTCACGCCCGAAGATCATCAACATAATCCGGAAAATCAATCCGCAATTGAATTATTTTATTTGATTTCTCCAACTTGCTGTCTTATTTTTTGTGTCTGTTTGAACTTAACACTGTTTTTCCTAGAGGAGAAGTTTGCACTATGATGGGACAATTGAGAAACATGACCAAATGGGTGCTGTATATTTTGATTCTGGCATTCCTTGCCCTGATGGTCTTTGAATGGGGCGCTGACGGTTCGATGTTTATGGGCAGCCAGTATGTTGGCGAGATTGAGGGCGAAGAAATTGCTTTGAAAGATTATCAGGAAGCCGTTCGTCAGGCTTACGAAAGCGAACGCTTTCGCACCGGACAGGAACCCCAGCAGGAACGCGCCACGCTTCTGCGCAATCAAATCTGGGAGCAGTTTATCCGTGATCGCATTTTAGCACCGGAGATTGAAAAGCTGGGCATTCAGGTAACCAGCGCCGATATCACTAATTTTATCATCAATAATCCGCCACCGGACATTCGCCAGAGCGAACAGTTCCAAACCAATGGCGTGTTTGACATCGAGAAGTACAAGCAGCTGCTTGGTCATCCTGACAACCGACAGAGCCTGGTATATCAGGAGAACCTGCTGAGACGTGAACTTCCCTTTATTAAGCTGGAAGAGGTCATCAGCTCATCAGCAGTAGTGACCGAAGCTGAAATCCGCGAAGAGTTTATGGCGCAAAGCATGAAAGCTAAAATCGACTTTCTGCTGGTACCGCTCTCCTCTTTCCGCGACAAGCCGGTTGAAATCAGCGAAACCGACATCGCCGGTTATTACAACGACAATCGTAAAGAATATAAGGTTGATGAGAAGCGTAAGTTAAACTACGTATTCTTCTCGACTACGCCAACCAAGGAAGACACCGCTCAGGTATTCAATACTGCACGCGGACTTATTCAGCAGGTTAACGAAGGAAAAGACTTTGCTGAACTTGCCCGACTTTATTCCATCGACAATAGCAATAAAGATAATGGCGGCGATCTGGGTTACTTCGACCGTACCCGTATGGTGAAGCCCTTTTCCGACGCAGCATTTGATGCAGAGATTGGAAGCGTGGTTGGTCCGGTGGAGACCCGTTTTGGCGTGCACATTATTAAAGTAACGGATCGACGCACGACTGAAGACGGCAAGGAAGAAACGCAAGCATCTCATATCCTTCTGGAAATTGGACCAAGCACCGATACGATTGATCTTGCCAACGGTAAGGCAAATGATTTTCTCGATGCATTAATCGATCGGGACTTCACCGCTGTTGCTGATGAGATGGGTGTTGAGCTTAAGCAGACACCGGATTTCGTCGTTAACAGAAACGGAACGATACCGGGTGTCGGCCAGGTTGGACAGGGCGCTGTTGCCTGGGCATTCGGAGAGCCGATCGGTGAACATTCTCGCATCTACGACGTGATGAGCGGAGACAAGCCACTTGGATATGCCCTGCTTGAAGTAGCAGAGATTACCCCTGAAGGTGTTCGTCCGCTGGCAGATCTGGAAGCAACAATCAAAAATCAGCTCGAAGCCAAGAAGCGCCGTGAAATGACCCTTGAATATGCAAAGGGGATCGCTGGTCAGCTGAACAACACTACAGACCTGATTCAGTTTAAGGACAATAGCGACCTGACGATGGTTGCCGATACAACCGATTGGTTTCCCCGCCAGGCTTCAGTGCCAAAGGCTGGGCGTGCACCGGCTGTAGCTGCAGCTGCCTTTAAACTTGCCAAAGGTGAATTGTCCGAGCCGCTGCTCACGGATCGCGGAACCTTCTTTATCCGCGTGCGTGATCGTCAGGAGTTCGATGAAGCGGCGTATGCTGCTCAGCGAGACGGTATTCGCAACAGACTGCTTCAGCAGAAGCGTCGTGGTGTTTTTACTTCCTGGTATGAGAACCTGAAGGAAGAGGCAAACATCAAGGATTATCGCTATAAATTCTTCACCATCTAAGCAAACGGTGGAAGAACAGTTTATAGAGCGCTCAGTCTGGTTCCTGAGCGCTCTTTTTATTTTGCAAACAGAATATTCAGGAGAACAACCATGTCCCGCATCAAACCATTTCGCGCATTACGACCTGCCAGACAGTTTGCAGAGCAAGTTGCATCGCCACCTTATGACGTATTGAACAGTGCGGAAGCACGTGCTTTAGCTGCAGACAATCCGCACAGCTTTCTTCACGTAAACAAGCCTGAGATCAGCCTGGCTGAAGGCGTTGATCTTTACAGTAAAGAAGTTTATGAGCAGGCCGGCAAAAACCTGCAAAAGCTACGCGATGATAGGGTGCTCCTTCAGGATGAAGAGCCGCGTCTGTATGTTTACAAGCAGATTATGGGTTCGCATGAGCAGGTGGGTATCGTAGCTGCCGCATCAGTGGAAGAATATGAAAACGGTTTGATCAAAAAGCATGAGTTCACCCGTCCGGTTAAAGAAGACGATCGCGTGAATCACATGGTTCACCTGAACGCACAGGTTGGTCCGGTTTTCCTGACCTATAAAGCCAACTCTGAGATCGATGATCTGGTAAATGAGGTGATGCAACAGGAGCCGGATTACGATTTCAACAGCGACGATATTCAGCATACTTTCTGGGTCGTTCAGTCCGATAGCGTAACGCAGGAACTGGTGAACGCCTTTGCAAAGGTAGATGCGCTTTATGTAGCAGATGGTCATCACCGCTCTGCGGCCGCTATGCGCGTGAAGCAGATGCGACAGAAGGAAAATCCCAACCACACCGGCGAGGAGTCTTATAACTTTTTCCTTACTGTGATCTTCCCGGATAATCAGATGCAGATTCTGGATTACAACCGCCTTGTGCAGGACTTGAATGGACATGATCAGAACGCCTTCATGCAGGCCGTGCAGGAGAAATTCGATCTGGAGAGCGTATCCGATAAGGATGCGGCAAAGCCGACTGCGGCACGTCAGTTCGGTATGTATATCGACGGTCAGTGGTATCGCTTAACGGCCAAGATCGGCACCTATGACGATAACGACCCGGTAGACAGGCTGGACGTCAGCATCCTTCAGAAGAATCTGCTAACACCGGTTCTCGGCATTGAAGATCCGCGCAAGGATAAGCGCATCGACTTTGTGGGTGGAATTCGCGGTCTTGGTGAGCTGGAGCGCCGCACGGCTGACGGCAGCTGGGTGGTTGGGTTTGCCCTCTACCCCACTTCTATCGAAGACCTGATGGCTATTGCAGATGCCGACGAGGTGATGCCTCCGAAAAGCACCTGGTTCGAGCCGAAGCTGAAGAGTGGTCTGGTAAGTCATCTACTAGACTAACGACAGACCGTCCCTGCGGGACTGAGAGAACGCCCCTTCAGGGCTCAGAGATCAGTCGCTGCGCTCCTTCAGAGACCGCTGCGCTCAGAGATCGCTCTCTACGTTCGCTCAGAGATCAGTCGCTGCGCTCCTTGAGAGATCGCCCCTTTGGGGCTCAGAGAACGCTTCGCTCAGAGACGAAAGACGAAGGACATTATTTTGATATATGTTAGAGAAGGCCCGTTTTTGACGGGCTTTTTCTTTATGTATAATTGGAATAAATAGACTGATGTCTTTAACCGGATTACAAGAATCACAAGTAATTGTTTCGAGATGTAACAAGGTTAAGCAAACAATCGGTTTAGAAATGAATGCTATGCTGAATACAAAAGTCCGGTCATATCCGATTCAGTTGTTCCTACCAATAGTAGTGACACTAGGCCTGATTAGCTCTTGTCAATATCAAACCATCACTTTTGATCTAAAACTAAAAAAAGAAGTATTCGTTGAAGGTGAGCCAATTTATCTGAAGCTGAGAATAAAGAATACCGGCGCAGGTTATATAAAGTTTGACGAGTTTGAGGATCTCTATCTTATAGATGAGAACAATAACCTAATCTCGGGTGGATTAAGACCCTCAAGCATTCCTAAGAAATTATCTTCTGGTGAAGAGGTAAATAAGCTGATAGACCTAACCGACAGGTTTGGTTCCGGAAGTAAAGGTGGAAATTGGTATCTTCGAAAAGGCAAGTATTGGGTGTCTTTCAAACTGCCAAATGGGGAGGTTTCCTCCGAGAGAACCGAGTTTTTCGTTAGAGGTCGAAATGAGATAGAAGAAAAAGTGTTTCAAAAATTTTTAAATGCCCGTGCAAATCCTGAAGGTTTTGATATCACTCAAAAACAGAAGATTTTAGAAAGCAGAGGTAAATCTTATGAGAAGTTAACAGATACACCTACGAATACAGTTTTTGATCCACTTTTTATTCGCACTCATCTACGTCATTTAAGTTTAACCAATAAAATAAGTAGTAAGAAATTCTTTGAACTTTCTGATCGCTATATTCGAAATCATATTGAGGGAGGAAGAATTCGAATTATTCTCCTTGGTTTATTCTACCACTTTCAATCTACTAATAATAAACAAGCCGCTAGCCTTTACTTTAACAACCTAAGGCAAAAAGACCTTCCTGCAGATATTCTTCAATTCATTGAAAATAGAGTTATACCCAGAATAGAGAAGATATAATTGATATCATCCCCCTCTATTCTCTAAACGCAATGGTCTCTGAGCAAAGCGGTCCCTGAGTCCCGCAGGGCAATCTCTGAGCGAGTGAAGCAAGCAGTCTCTCAGTCCCGACTTGTCGGGACGGTCTCTCAAGGAGCGCAGCGACTGGTCTCTCAGCGAAGCGGCCTCTCAGTCCCGACTTGTCGGGACGGTCTCTGAGCGAAGCGGTCTGTCTAAAGGAGTTCTTTTATCCCGGGAATACAGGAGCGGATAGCGTTACGGATTTCTTTGGAGCGGGCTTTTTTGCTACCTAGGACCGTTAGGTAGGCTTCTTCATCCGGAATCTTGCAGCTGACAAGCAGGCCCTTTTCAAGCTGGAATTCCCAGAATTCCGGCGCACCACCGTTTAGGAAGGTCAGCGTTTTTTCAAGGTCCTTTACACAGTCGGCCATCTGGTTTCCCAGGCTGCTAATGGCATCGGTTTGCTTTGCCAGCTTACCGCGATAAAGGAGAATAAAGCCTTCCTTATTATGCAGGAAGCCGTGCTCCACGCCCTGAGATTTCATAATCGGATTCAGCTGAGCCCGCAGTTTGTTTTGCCGGACAACGCGCGCGTGCTTGGCTTCGACCTTTGCAAGATCTGAGGCTTCGTCTACCCGACGCATACTCTCCAGCAGCAGGCTTTGCCAGCCCCGCTGAATGGTCTCGCGAAGTGCTGTTTGATTACGCACCACCGTAAACTCACCACCCTGCCAGCGCATAATGTGGTAAAAGGCGCTCTCCCCTTCCAGATGTCCTGCCTCGGCGTGCACGATATTGCCTTCCTGGAAATAAATCATTCCCAGCTGATCATCGCAGGTCACCTTAAGCGCAGAAGTTAATCTGCCCAGACAGTTCAGTTGAATGATATCGCTAAGCTGAAAGTCGGATACGCTGCCCTTAAAGCCGCGCTTATGGGTAATCGCATTGAGGATATGCTGACGCAGCTCATTTATTTCGAAGGGCTTTTCAATATAGTTGAAGCAGCCGCGATCAGCAGCTTCCTGCTGCACGTCCCGGGTGCCGTAGGCGGTCATGATAATAACTTTGGTAAGCGGATACTGATCGCGGATTTCCAGCAGCAGGTCAAGTCCGGAGACTTCCGGCATACGGACATCTGTTATCACCAAATCAACCGGTAGCTGATTCAGGACATCGACAGCTTCATTTCCAGAGTTCACGCAGAGAACCTCGAACTTGTCGCTGTCCTTTGACAACTTTTTAGACAGTGTCCAGGTTAGATCTTCTTCGTCATCGACGATCAGGACGCGTTTTAAACCGTTTTGCATCTGCTCCCCTGTTTCTTCCAGAATCGACGTTTTGCGGCGATTCTTTATCCTTTCCGTAGGATAATCCACAGGCAAACCGGGCTTTTTAGGCGTATAGGAATCTGAAGTCATCAGTTTAGTCGACCGGTATGTCTATAGATCAGAACATGGTATTTCAGAACGGGACTTCCCGTCTGAATAAAAATTACAGTTAAATTTCGGAAATAAACGACGTTGAAAAGCGGCAGGATATCACATTTTTTTTAAATAAATGGTAAAAAAACACCCGAATCTGATAAACAGATCCGGGCGATTAGAATTGCAATATTAATTTTCCCCTCGACTGCGCTCGGGGAACGCGAGAGCCCGCTCCCTGAGCGTAGTCGAAGGGAAGGGGCGCTCGGGGAACGTGAGAGCCCGCTCCCTGAGCGTAGTCGAAGGGAAGGGCATATAAATACTTATGATTTCAATTTTACCACAGATTACATCTTCGCCTGGATGTCGGCAACCTTATCGGTGCGCTCCCAGGTAAAGTTATCGTCTTCACGACCGAAGTGACCATAAGCAGCCGTCTTCAGATAGCGCGGCTTCAGCAGGTCTAGCGATTCCTTAATGCCGTTCGGACGCAGGTCAAATACTTCGCGAACGATATCGGTAATGCGGGAATCGTCGATCTTTCCGGTGCCGAACGTATCGACCATGATGGAAACCGGATCGGCATGACCGATGACGTATGCCACCTGAATTTCCAGGCGATCCGCAACGCCTGCAGCCACCAGGTTCTTCGCTACATAGCGACCGGCGTAAGCAGCGGAACGGTCTACTTTGGAAGGATCTTTTCCGGAGAAGGCGCCACCACCATGACGGCCCATTCCACCATAGGTGTCTACGATAATCTTACGGCCAGTTAAACCGGAATCGGATACTGGCCCACTAATTGTCCAGATACCGGTTCCGTTGCAGATATAATTATCATTAGTACGTTCAAAAGGCAGGTTATAATTAGCAATAAGCGGAGCAACGATCTTTTCAAACGTTACATCAGCAATTTCAGCATTGGTTTTTTCCGGGTTATGTGGAACAGCTACAACAACTTTTTCTATGGCAACCGGCCTACCATCTTCATAGCGTACGGTAACCTGCGTTTTTCCATCCGGGCGATAATAGGGAATTTCGCCATTCAGGCGCTTGGTATCAATCGCTTCGATCATTCGGTGCGCCAGCGTAATCGGCAGCGGCATCAGCTCCGGCGTTTCGTTGGAGGCATAACCAAACATCATGCCCTGATCGCCGGCTCCACCGGTATCCACACCTACCGCAATTTCACTGGACTGTTTGTGAATACGATTTATAATTTCGCATGAATCGTCATATTCAAGTTCGGGGATCGTATATCCAATGTTGCGAATCGTTTCACGGGCCAGGGATTCATAATCTATACTGGCACCTTCAGGGATGGATACCTCACCAGCCAGGATAGTCAGGTTCTTGGTAACCATCGTTTCAATTGCAGCTCGATTACCGGAAGGATCACCATCCAATTTATAAATAGCATCTACCATTGTATCCGAAATATTATCACAAAGCTTGTCGGGGTGCCCCGCAGAAACAGATTCAGAAGTAAACAAAAAACTGTGCTTCAATTGCCAATCCTCCATGCAAAATATAGTGTTGAGACCGATGTCTCTGTAATTTCCAACCGGGCGACCTGCATCTTGTGCCGCTTAATTAGGCATAGTCGATTAATTTAACCTACCGTATCTATCGCTTCAAGCGGTAAAATAATTATTGGACCGATAAACCTCTTCAATAGCAAGAGTCGTTTGAATGGCATCCGTTTGAAAGAAACTTTCCGGACGTGAGTTTTTTATCTTCTCTTCAAACGTCCCTATTAAATCGCTATGCGTTTGCTGCGTCAGTGGTAGAATGAATTCATCTCTTTCGGTTCTGCTTTCCAGCTTCAGAATACCGGCATTCAGTTTCTCAATCCAAAGCCGTCCCTTATTTCCCTCCACAAGAATACTGTCTTCGTAATTCTCTTTAGACCAGGACACACTCAGATCTGCCTCTACACCCTGTTCGAACTGTAAATGCAGCAGACAGTCATCTTCGACAGCCGTCTGCTGTAGCGAGCGTATGTCGCCAGTGCTGCATATAATCTTCCCAAAAAGAAAAACCAGCAGGTCGATGCGGTGGCTACCAATATCCATTAAAACACCACCACCGCTGGTTTGCGGGTCATATCGCCAATCGCTACCGGGAATCATTGTACGAGGTGAATGGCAGTTTACCCGCACCCGTTTGGCTTCACCTATCTTTCCGGCTTCAAGCAACGCCTTCAGCTTAACGATTACGGGATAATATCTGCGGTAGTAGGCAATTTCCAGATGCACATGATGTTCACGGCAAACCTGCTGCATATCCAGTGCCTCTGCACTACTCATCGCCATGGGTTTCTCACAAAGCACATGTTTACCTGCTTTAGCAGCAGTGATGGTTAGTTCGGCATGTGTAGAGACAGGGGTTGCAATATAAACAGCATCGATGGAAGGATCTTCCAGCAGAGCATCAACACTGCTGTAGGCGGTTGGAAGGTTAAATTCATCGGCAACTTCTCTGGCTGTCGAAAAGCGGCGCGAAGCGATGCCCTTTACCGAGGCATCACATTCCTTAAATGAGGGCAAAACTTTGCGGCGAACCACGTCGCCGCTTCCTATAATTCCCCAGCTTAACATAGAGCAAATTTAGCGGCTCGCTATTTGAGCTCCTTTACCGTTAATCCGCCAATATGAGATGGGGCCAGTTACCGAAGAAGAGTCAAATGCTTCACCCTTTTCTTCCGCCAGGTGAGCCAGGTATTTTACAGCTTTTTCCTGATCCAGCTCAATTTTTTCCATTATGCCTTCTACCGTTGCCAGGTGCCCTTTCGCACTAAGGGGGAAAATCATATCGCCATCTTTCACCTTAAAGCGGATTTTATTTTCTCCTTCAGCCACATCTATCCAGCAGCCGCGCATCGGGCAGGTGTCTACAACATTAGCGGTAACTCGCACGCGCTTTCCCATATAATCAGAAGGGTTTTCCATGAGCTTTGCAAGATCCATATCCTCACTCACTTCAAACTCTGCGCCATATTCACCTACCGGATTGGCGTTAGCTAACAATGCTTTCCAATCTTTGGGGGCTTCCTCTGCCGATTGTAATTCAGCATCGTCTACTTTTCCCATTCCCGGCTGCTCAGAACTGCAGCTGAAGGCAAGCATCATTAACGCAAACAGCAAAATAAATGTTTTCATGTATGTTTCCTCTCAATGATTAAGTCTATTTCAGCAACATTGCTAAGATTTTAGTGCAGATACTTCAGAGCGAATACGACCGTAAAGCGCCGTTAGTCCCTGCATGCGGTTCATACCCAGTAGCGGAGCGAGTCCACTGTCGTGCAGTGGATTTACCGGACCATCCGCGACTTCCTGAATGCTGGCACCGTTCAACCCCTTAATCAATATGGATACAAAGCCACGAACGGTTGGAGACTCTCTGGGCACGCTGGCGAATATTTGCACAGCATCGTCAACCAGTTCGACCCAAAGGGATACCGGCGTCATGCATTCATGTACGCGGTGATTCTCCTTATCTTCCGCTTCCAGCAAACGGGCCGGGACCTCCGGAAGTTTTTCAGAAAAATCGAGTAAAAGCTCCAGCTTAAAATCATTATCCAAAAGCCTGAAACGATCGAGTTCTTCTCTTAAAGACATGCCTTACCTGTTATTTTTCAATCGGTGCGCGAACCAGGTTTCCCCATTCCGTCCAGGAACCATCATAGTTGCGCACGTTTTCAAATCCAAGCAAATATTTTAATACGAACCAGGTATGCGAAGAGCGCTCACCGATCCGGCAATAAGCAATGATAGATTCATCATCTTTAATCCCGAGTTCAATTTGATAGATTCGCTTCAGCTCATCCGCAGAGCGAAAGGTTCCATCATCATTTGCCGCAGTAGACCAGGGAACGTTTTTAGCTCCGGGGATGTGTCCGCCACGCAATGCCCCCTCTTGAGGATAATCCGGCATGTGCATCAACTCACCGCTGAATTCCTGTGGTGAACGCACGTCAATCAGCGGCCTGCTCTTCTGCATATGCTCCATCACCTCTTCTCGAAAGGCCCGGATTTCTTTTTCCCGGCTTTGCCCTACACGATAGCTGGTGGGCAAGACACGCGGAACGTCTTTGGTTAGCTCTCGTCCTTCATCGATCCATTTTTTTCGGCCACCATCCATAATGAAGCATTTTTCATGTCCAAAGAGTTCAAATACCCAGAAAGCATAGCATGCCCACCAGTTATTTTTATCACCGTAAAATACCACGGTGGTATCGTTATCGATCCCCTTTTCCGACATCAGATCCTGAAACCGCTGTTCCGAGATATAATCTCGGGTCTTCGGATCCTGCAAATCGTTTGTCCAGTCAATTTTTACGGCGTTGGGAATATGACCGGTGCTGTATAATAAAATATCTTCATTGGATTCGACAATACGAATATTTGAGTCATTAAGATGTTCCGATACCCAGCTGGTGGAAACCAAAACATCCGGATTGGCATAGCTGCTCATATATTTTTCCCTCTCAATCTGTATTTATGCTAAGATTTGTTCGTTCTTTTTTTCCAGTTTATCAAAAATTCGGGTTGCATGATCATGGGCATTTTCAATAAACCAGCGCCCGGTATTACGTCCACCGCAAACCACTCCGGCCAGAAAGACACCTGCACGATTGGTTTCAAACGTTTGATCATCATAATCGGGAGTTTCAGCAGCATCATTTCGCAAGCCAATACCGAGCTTTTCAAGAAATGAATAGTCCGGCAGGTATCCCGTCATGGCTAACACGACATCATTCTCCAGCGTGACAAGACCCTCCGGCGTTTGAATGTCCACTTCTCCTTCACGTATTTCCGTCAGGCGGGAGTTAAAATAGGCAGGAATCGCCCCCTCGGCAAGACGGTTTTCGATATCGGGCTTCACCCAATATTTTACAGATGGCTTTAACGCGCTATCCCGAACCACCAGCGTGACCTCCGCACTGCGCCGGTAGGTTTCAAGCGCTACATCAACAGCGGAATTTCCGGCCCCGACAACGACTATTTTTCGGTAGGCATAGGGATGTGGCTCATCAAAATAATGTTTTACTTTTGGCAGATTTTCGCCCGGGATATTCAGCAAATTCGGTGTATCGTAGAAGCCGGTAGCAACAATCACCGCAGATGCGCGATACTCCTGCCGGGTAGTGATGACGGTAAAATCACCATCTTCGCCCAGCACATCGATAACTGCCTCGTGCTGATTTACCTTGAGCTTCCAGGTTTCGCAAACCCTACGATAATACTCTAGTGCTTCACGCCGGGTTGGTTTATAGCCATGGGAAATAAACGGCACGTCACCAATCTCCAGTCGCTCGGAGGTTGAGAAGAACGTCATGTTGGTGGGAAAATGAAAAATAGAATTTACGAGGCAACCTTTTTCCAGCATCAGGCAGGTTGCATCCCGCTTCGCGGCTTCGATGCCGCAGGAAAAACCGACGGGTCCGGCACCGATAACAATCACATCAAATTTATGTAAAGACAATCGCTTTCCTCCTTCGGAATTCCCCGTCCAGTAAAGACGGGTGTGTAATTAAATCCGTGTAAAAAAGGAAAGCAAGTATCTTTTAACGTGCACCCAGTAAGGCCTTCCATCGATTGTTCAATTCCGCTGCTGCAGGTGAATCGATCGCAACTCCCGGCTCTATCGGATTGCCAAAAACGCTTTCCAGTGGGAGTTCCGCAGCCTTACGCGTCTCGTTGAAAGCACTTTTATACGTCCATGCTCCATCAACATATTCAAAATTAATGCGCACCTGATTGCCGCTTGCCTTTACGTTGCTCTTAAAGCAGCTGCTTTTTCCGGCATTCTCTACGGCAGCTTCAACCGTATTCCAACCGGCCGGTAATCCAAGCATGGTTGCACCAGCGGTATTTCCGCAGGACCGATTCGTTTTCCGGGTAAGCGTCAGGGTAATTGTTGCCAGGAAGGGCAGTCTTGCATCTCCGGTTGAACTCACCGCATAATGAACTTCCTTGCAGGTATATTCAATCACGTATGCTGCGATATCATCACTACCCCGTTTATGCTTGTAAGCATAGACCATTTTCTGTTTGGTTTGAAAGAACGCTGCGAAGTTTCCAACGATTTTTTCGAATTCAGTTTCAACAACTGCCATTTGCTTTTTCAGGGCAGGATCGACTTCTGCTTCTTCCGCATCTTGTGCGAATAGCTGCACAGCGGAAAAAAGCACTAGCATAATAATCAGCAAGCTCTTCATGGTAGGCCTCATGGATTTTGTTGGACCACGGATCAGTCCCCTCACCCTGGCAATATACGGGTGAGGATCATGGGATAACCGTAATGTATCACATATTAAAAGGCCGCTGAGGAATTAAATCCGAAGATGCCGATTAAGGGAAGATACCCAGTTCAAGGTAGGTAACAGCGATCTTATCGATGGAGTTAATGAAAGCCGCTGTTCGCAGCGACATGTTTTCATCTCCATGCTGCATTTTGGTTTCACGCACCTGGTGATATGCCGAAATCATGGTTTCTTCAAGGCCGGAGTTCACCAAATCTACCTCATCCCCGCCATTTACGATCTCATCAACAATATTTTGCGGCAGCTTTTTACCGGATACCTCTTCCAGTAGCTGAACAATGCGTTTATTAACGTTCTCAGTAAACCGCTTATTCATTCTCCCAAAACCGATATGCGACAGATTTTTTAACCACTCAAAGTAGGACACCGTAACGCCTCCGGCATTGAGATACATATCCGGAAGGATCATCTTTCCGGCTTTAATCAGCATATCGCTGGCATCTGCGGTAACCGGCCCATTGGCAGCTTCGGCAATAATTTTTGCTTTAATTCTGGGCGTATTCTCTTCGGTGATGACATTTTCAAGAGCAGCCGGCACCAGAATATCACAGTCCAGCTCCAGCGCCTCGAAGGAGTTGGTGATATTGCTTGCTCCGGGGAAATCCAGAATAGATTCAGTTTCAGTACGATGCTTCTTAACGGCATCCACATCCATCCCCTTCGGATTGTAAATTGCACCTTCATATTCTGCAATCCCGACAATTAGTGCGCCGCCCTCCTGTAAAAACTTTGCAGCATGATAGCCAACGTTTCCGAGTCCCTGAACAACAACCCGTTTCCCCTCCAGCCCAGCAGTCAGACCGAGTTTTTTCATATCTTCGGCTATGCTTACAGCTTCACGTATGCCGAAGAACACCCCTCGGCCGGTCGCCTCAACTCTTCCATGCACACCGCCCTGAGAAATCGGCTTACCGGTAACGCAGGCCATACCGTCAAGCGGAGAGTCCGTCATGGCGAGATAGGTGTCGGCAATCCAGGACATTTCCTGCGGACCGGTTCCATAGTCGGGTGCCGGTACGTCTATACCGGGTCCAATAAAGTTCTTCTTTATAAGCTCGTAGGCATAACGACGGGTCATTCTTTCGCGTTCGGCTGTGGAGTATTTATAGGAAGAGACCTTAATACCCCCCTTTGCACCTCCGAAAGGAACATCAACAATGGCACATTTATAGGTCATTAATGCAGCAAGTGCCATTACTTCATCTTCATTTACATTCGCCGCGTAACGGATTCCACCTTTTACCGGGGTAGAGTGATGACTGTGTTCAGCTCGCCAGGCCTCAATAACCTCAATCCTGCCATCATCTCTTACGAGGGGGAAAGTCATGTGGTAAACGCTATTGCAAATTTTAATCTGGTCTAATAATCCGGCGGAATGTTTGGTATAAGAGGCCGCATTATCAAAATTCTGATTTACCTGGGCGAAAAACTTAATGTCAGACATGTTCAAGCTCCCGGCTTGGCGTGTTCATGTAGAAAAATTTGTTAGTAGTTATATATATCGGTCTAAACGCAGAGTTCCCGAAGAAAATCTTCGGGAACTCTGTTTAAAGCAGGGTGGGGCTATTTAACCGCTGAACATACTCTTGGCGTATTCGCGGCGCATTGTTGCGATATTCTTTATGGAAATGCCTTTCGGACAGACGGCTTCGCACTCGCCATGATTTGAGCAGCTACCAAAGCCTTCAGCATCCATCTGATCGACCATGCGCTGAGCACGACGATTTCTTTCCGGGTCGCCCTGAGGCAGATAAGTATACTGGGCGATCTTGGCACCAACAAACAGGGCGGCTGATGCATTTGGACAGGCCGCCACGCAAGCACCACAGCCGATGCAGGTAGCCGCGTCCATAGACTGATCCGCCAGCTCCTTCGAAATCGGCATAGCATTTCCATCCGGCGCATTACCAGTATTGACCGAAACGTAACCTCCGGCACTGATAATCCGGTCGAATGCGCTGCGATCGACGACCAGGTCCTTAATAATCGGGAAGGCAGAAGCCCGCCAGGGTTCGATCGTAATTTTATCACCGTCCTTGAAGCTACGCATGTGGAGCTGGCAGGTTGTCGTTCGGGCTTTCGGGCCATGAGCCGTTCCACCAACAACCATGCTGCACTGCCCACAAATACCTTCACGACAGTCGTGGTCAAACTCAACAGGTTCTTTACCAGAGTTGATCAATTGTTCATTGAGAAGATCTATCATCTCCAGAAAAGACATATCTTCAGAGATGTCATCAATCGTGTAGTCAACCATCTTTCCGGTAGCATCGGGACTTGCCTGCCGCCATATAGATAGATTTAGTCGCATAAGTTTCTCCTTCTAGCGCATTACGGGGATAATGACGTATCCCCGAACATGCTATTTATAGCTTCGCTGTGTCAGTTTCACGTTATCGAATTCCAGTTCTTCGCGATGGCGTTCGGGAGTTTCTTTCTCTCCCTTATATTCCCAGGCAGCTACGTGCGTAAACTCTTCATCGTTACGCATTGCCTCGCCCTCGGCCGTCTGAAATTCTTCTCGGAAGTGTCCACCACAGGATTCTTCCCGTGTTAGTGCATCCCGCGCCATAAGTTCACCAAGCTCAATAAAGTCGGCGACGCGTCCGGCCTCTTCCAGGTTTTTATTGAGAATCGTTCCATGTCCCGGAACATTCACGTTCTTCCAGAATTCTTCTTTCAGTGCAGAAATTGATGAGATCGCCTCTTCAAGTCCTTTACGATTGCGGGACATACCAACATTATCCCACATTATTTTTCCGAGTTCACGGTGATACTGAAGAACGCTGCGCTTGCCTTTGATACCGAGGAGCTTCTCTACCCGCTCATCCGTTTCTTTTTCAGGCTGTTCAAAAACGCTGTCTTCCGTACCGACATCCGGTAAATCGGTGTTACCGAGATAATCACCAATTGTGTACGGAAGGACGAAATAGCCGTCGGCAAGTCCCTGCATGAGGGCACTGGCGCCAAGACGATTCGCTCCGTGATCGGAAAAGTTTGCTTCGCCGAGTACATAAAGCCCCGGAATATTACTCATCAGGTTGTAATCCACCCAGAGTCCGCCCATTGTGTAATGAACGGCCGGGAAGATGCGCATCGGTCGCTGATAAGGATTTTCACCGGTAATACGCTCATACATTTCGAAGAGGTTTCCGTAACGATCGCGAATTGCATCTTCACCATCGCGCTTGATGGCATCGGCAAAGTCCAGAAAGACCGCCAGTCCGGTGTCCCCTACCCCACGACCTTCGTCGCAGACGTATTTGGCGTTTCGCGACGCAACGTCCCGCGGCACCAGGTTTCCGAATGACGGGTATCGGGTTTCCAGATAATAGTCGCGTTCGGAATCCGGTATTTCAGACGCCAGACGCTTATCGCCCTTCGCCTTTGGTACCCACACCCGTCCATCGTTACGCAAACTTTCGCTCATCAGCGTGAGCTTGGATTGGAATTCTCCGGAAACCGGAATACAGGTCGGGTGAATCTGCGTGTAACATGGATTTGCAAAGAGGGCACCGCGCTTGTAAGCTCGCCAGGCGGCCGTCACGTTTGAATTACGTGCATTGGTGGAGAGGAAATAAACGTTTCCATAGCCACCGGAACACATGACCACGGCATGGCCACTGTAGCGTTCGGTTTTTCCATTGATCAGGTTGCGAACAATAATGCCGCGTGCCTTGCCGTCGGCAAGCACCAGGTCAAGCATCTCACGCCGGGTATAGAGCTTCACATTCCCCTTATCTACCTGACGCATTAACGCACCGTATGCTCCCAATAGCAGCTGCTGTCCGGTCTGGCCACGAGCATAGAAAGTTCGGGAAACCAGCACGCCACCAAAAGAGCGGTTTGCCAACAAGCCGCCATAGTCTCTTGCAAAAGGAACTCCCTGAGCAACACACTGATCGATGATATTGGTGCTCAGTTGGGCCAGGCGATAGACATTAGCCTCGCGGGCACGAAAGTCCCCACCCTTTACCGTATCGTAAAAAAGGCGATAAACGCTATCGTTATCGTTCTGGTAGTTCTTTGCAGCATTGATACCACCCTGTGCAGCAATACTGTGTGCACGACGAGGGGAATCCTGAATACAGAAAACATGAACGCGGTAGCCCAATTCTGCCAGTGAGGCGGCAGCCGATGCGCCGGCGAGACCGGTTCCGACCACAATCACATCGTACTTGCGCTTATTATTGGGGCTTACAACTTTCACATTCATTTTATGATTATCCCATTTGGACTCAATCGGTCCTTCCGGGATTTTGCTGTCCAGAAAGCGGTGTTTACCGTTTTCACTCATATGATAAACCTCCGAGAGATATTATTGTTGTAAGAAAAAGACATAAAGCGGAACACCGATAAACCCGACCGTAACGAGTACAGCCAGTGCCACGCCAGTTGAATATATTTGTTTTGAATAATTGGGGTGATTGGTTCCCAGTGACTGGAAAGCACTCCAGAAGCCATGTCGCAGATGCCATCCAAGCAGCAGCATAACAATCACATATCCAAATGTATAAGCCGGACCTTTAAACGTTTCATAAACCAGCTTATATAAGTCTCGCATCTGAGTGCCATCAACATTAGTGGTATAAACCGGGCCGAATTTAAAGGTAAACAGGTGCATTACCAGAAATATCAGCATCAGCACGCCTGTATAAATCATGCTGGTTGATGAGGTCGTTTTATAACTTGGGCCTCCGGCGCCACGCACATTCGCATACCCGGATGATCTCGCGGAACGACTCACCATCGTAACCGAAATCGCCATGTAGGCATGAAAGACAAAAGCAGCTAATAAAACCATCTCAATAACGTAGAGAGCAGGTCCGAGACTAAATAAGGTATAGGCATAGGTATTGAATGCATCTGAACCAAAGAAATAGGTAATATTTCCCAGCATATGCACCAGCACAAACCCTGTAATTGCAAGACCGGTAATTGCGGCAATAAACTTTTTGCCGATGGTCGAATTCAGTGATGAAACAAGCGATTTAGATGCCATAATCGATCTGTTTATCCCCTCTGGTAAATTGGTTGATTAAATAAAAACGCGACTCGGCAGCCATGCGCCGTGATTTCTTCTTTATTATCGGTGCGAAAATTAAAAAATATTGTTTTGGGCTGGTTACGCTGAACCTGTGGTAAGATACGTTAATGACGGCGTTAGAGCGTGCGTTCATGGAATGATGCCTGTAAGCTGTTTGGTAAGAGAAGACAGCAGTGAGAAAAAGCCTTTTCGTCCCTCTTAATCTCTTGTTTAATTAACGCTTCGGGCGCACAAAAACAAGTATTTTAGAAAAATTGTTTTTTCGAAAATCAAAATAAAAAACACTTGATATCTGCAGCTCACTGCAATAACTTTTGCGACTGTTTAACACTAGACCGATAAACGGTCTTTTTGAAATTTGAGGTTATGTCGTATGTATGGATTTTTAATGACGCTTTTCGTACTTGTTGCCATCCTGATGGTGGTTGTAATTCTTCTTCAATCCAGTAAGGGTGGTCTTGCCGGAACTTTCGGTGGTGCCGGTGGTGGACCAGGCGGTGTGCTTGGATCTCGCGGTGCAGCCAGCTTCCTGCAGAAAGCCACCATTGCACTCGGAATAATCTTCTCGCTGCTTTGCATTGCCATTAATCAGGTAGGTGGTGCCGGAGAAGGTGTTCAGCGCAGTGTTACCCAGGAAGAACTTAACCAGCAAGCACCAGCGGAATTACCGACTCCAACGCTTCCGCAGTCGGCACCTCCAACCACGGCCCCGCCGACCGGAGATACGCCGCCGCCAGACAATAACAACAATTAATATCCCTGCTGAAGTGGTGGAACTGGTAGACACGCTATCTTGAGGGGGTAGTGGGCTAACGCTCGTGCGGGTTCGAGTCCCGCCTTCAGCACTCTTTAATCCCGGCCTTGGCCGGGATTTTTGTATATAGAAAGGACTCATATTGAAGTACGACAAGGCTATGACGGCTATCCGAAACTGCCTGAACGATCATACTCCTAAAGAGTTAAAGATAGACGGTTTCATTCCTGCAGCTGTTACCATACCACTCTTTGAGAAGAACGGCGAAACATATATGCTGCTCACGCTACGCGCCGATACGGTTGAGCATCATAAGGGACAGGTTTCCTTCCCCGGTGGCGCCTGGGAACCTCAGGATACCTCAATGGAAGAGACGGCCCTGCGTGAAACCGATGAGGAGGTAGGTATACCGGCGGCCATGACGCAGGTATTAGGACAGCTGGACGACTTTCCGACGATCTCGGACTTTATCGTGACGCCTTTTGTAACAACCATCCCCTACCCTTTTCCTACGGACGTCAATCCTGAGGAAGTATCCAGACTGTTGGAAGTTCCACTGAGCCTTTTTTTAGATGACAACAAGTTCGAGGCCAAGAAAAGAGAGTATCAGGGAAAAACCTACCACGTATATTATTACTATTTTGAAGATGCCGTTATCTGGGGAATAACCGGTTTTATAATCAATCGCTTTATCGAAATGGTTTTCGGATATAACCCGGCCCCAGCAAGCATTCCCGGAGACCCCAGGGACCCGGAATATTTACGGGATAACATCTTAAAAAAGGGAATTCGCTCCAGCGAGGCAGATCAAAACAGCTCGGATTAAGAAAGTGAAAAAACTTCTTGATTCCGATAGCATTGAAGAGTATTTTTGATGCCTGAAAATTATTCACTTCCGGAGAGGTGGCCGAGCGGCTGAAGGCGCTCCCCTGCTAAGGGAGTATGGGTTAATAGCTCATCGAGGGTTCGAATCCCTCCCTCTCCGCAACGTGTAGCGCGGCCGCAATGACCGCGCTACAGTTCGTTTATACCCCCTTACAAAAGAACACCTATGACCATTCAACAGCTGGAATACGTAGTAGCTGTCTTTCGCGAAGGAAGCTTTACAAAAGCTGCTTCAAGCTGCTTTGTTACCCAACCAACCCTAAGCATGCAGATTCAAAAGCTGGAAGAAGAACTGGGCATAACTATTTTCGATCGCTCAACCAAGCCGCTACGCCCAACAGCTATCGGCGAAGCCATTATTGAGCAGGCCAGACAAAATATTCGCGGAATGAAACGCATACGTGAACTGGTTCAGGAACAACGGGCAGCCTTGAGCGGAGAACTTCGGTTAGGTGTTATCCCTACACTTGCCCCTTATCTCCTACCGCTATTCCTGAAAGATTTCCTGAAAAGTTTTCCGGAGGTCAATCTGAGTATCGAGGAACAAATATCAGAACATATATTTGAAAACCTAAAATCAGAGAAGCTGGATATCGGATTAATGGCCTCGATTGGTACAGTAGAAGATCTGCAAGAGACTCCGCTATTTTACGAGTCTTTCGTTGCCTATATCTCAGATGAACATCCACTGCATGAGCAGGGGTTCTTACGCGTTAAGGATCTGGATGTAAATGAAATGTTGCTTTTGGAAGAAGGGCATTGTTTTCGTGATCAGATTATCCGGTTTTGCAGCAGCAATAAAACAACCGAATCTACTTATGGTTTAACTTTCGAGAGTGGTAGCCTTGAGACGTTGAAGAATCTGGTTGAACAAAATCTTGGCTATACCCTTATTCCGGAGCTTGCCGCCCTCCAGTTAACAGGAAGGCAGCAAAAGCTATTGAGGGAGCTTGGACACCCCAAGCCGGTTAGACAGATCTCCCTGTTAACCCGCAGAGATGTGTTAAAGAAACGCCTGGTTGATGCGCTGCAGGAATGCATCACCCGAAACCTGCCAAAACATATGCGCTCGGCAAAGGAATATCAGATCATTTATTAGCCCTTTAGTCGTCTAAGGCAGAGAGCGGCATAGACGCTATAATCGGCTTCTGGTAATCCGTAAAGAACAGCCTGTCTCCCCAAACACGAATTCCATTAGGAGAGTATCCGGGATGAATTTTATCTTCTAAAAAGGTCTCAGAATTCAGGTTAAACCGAACGAGTAACTCTGGTTCGAAAAGGTCTGTATAAAAATTGGTATATAATATACCGTTTGAAGAGATTGCCAAATGAAAGCAATATCGCGGAAAGTCAATCGTTTCAAGTAAAATTCCATCCTGATCAAAAACCCCAAGAAAATTTCCGGAAGGTTCATCGAACAGGATAAACAGCTTATCCTGCCAACCTGCCAAACCAGCAATACTTCTAAAAGAAAGACTGCTCAGGTCGATCTCCTGTTCTTGAGCGCCTGCTTGTAAGGCGAGTTTAAAAAGCCGGATACCAACAATCTCATAATAGAGATGATCCTGTAAAATAGTCATATAATTTCCCGAGAATGCTCCAACTAACTCCTCGCTCCTTAACTCACTGTAGCGATAATCATAAATTCCTGCCTGCCCAAGCGGGTGGAATAAGATTGAGTTTAGCGTAAGATCAAAATCCTGAATATCTGTCTGCCTTAGTGTAGTACCACTTTCCAAAGACAAAACTGATATATACACTTCAACATCCTTGTAAGGGTAATCGAGCATATACTCGCTGGTATCGACAACCGCGATGCTACCGTCGGCATCTTCATACCGTATGCGAAAGGCTGCATCTACGTCTCTATTCGAAACTTTTCCCTTTAACGAATAATTTAGAAAATAACCGCGGTTTGTCGCGACATATGTAGCAACAGCCGTATCTCGTCCCACGTACTGACCAAATACCTCGGTTAATAACACCACCGACTGAACACTTCGATCCGGTAGAAAAATCCGATTCTCACTTGTTACTTGCAGACTGTCATAGTAGGTCTGGGTTACGTTAAAAGCATTCCATTTCGGCGTTTCTTCAGCCGGTGGAACGGAGAAAGTATTTTCCGAACATGCCGACAACAAAACGAATATGCATAAAATAAGGGGTACATAACATTTCATATCTTCACCCGAGTTAAAGTGATGACTCATTCTCCCATTAACGTATTCGAGTGATGATGAGTAGTTCTGAAAATGAGCTATTTTTTCTGCAATAGCTCATCGATATGCGCAGCGATGGCGTCTTTACCAATGCGCTTGGCAGAAGAGGTTAAGATAATACGGGGATTGCTACGAACTTCCAGCGACTGGTTGATCCGCTGTGCCAGCGTTTTTTTCTCATTGCTCTTTAGCTTATCCAGCTTGGTAGCAATAATAGAGAAAGGAATATTTTCATACTCCAGCCACTCCATCATCTGGGCATCGTTTGGCTTCACGCCGAAACGGCCATCAACCAACACAAAGAGCCGCTTTAGATTGGGACTATTTACCAGATAACCTTCAAGAGCAGTCTGCCACATTTTTTGCTCGGCCTTGGAGGTTTTGGCAAATCCGTATCCCGGTAAATCAACCAGATATATCCTTCCGTCAATATCAAAGAAATTGATTAGGCGGGTCTTACCAGGAGATTTCGATACCCGGGCAAAGTTCTTAATGTTTACAAGAGTATTAATCAGCGAGGATTTCCCCACATTGGAACGCCCAACGAAAGCGAATTCCGGTAGAGGCACATCCGGTGCATCTTTCCAATCAAGAGTACTTTTAATAAATCGGGGATTTTTAAACTGAAACACGGCTTCTCCTTTCGCACAACATACGAAAAGAATGAGGTATATGGAAGCTGGAAAAGATCAAAAAAAAGCCGCGTAAACTCTGTTTACGCGGCTTAATAAGTCTGCAGAGCAATTTAGACTGCAACAGCCTCAAGTTTTGCTTCGATTGCCGGTTTCGGCTGAGCACCCATAATAGAGTCAACAACCTCACCGTTTTTGAAAATCAATAGGGTCGGAATACTGCGTATGCCGTACTTTGCAGCAACGTCACGATGTGCATCTACATCTAGCTTTCCGATCTTAACCCGGCCATCATACTTACCGGCAAGTTCTTCAATAACCGGTCCGATAATGCGACACGGGCCACACCAGGTTGCCCAGAAATCAACCAGCACAGGTACGTCCGAACCAATTACTTCATTTTCAAAATTGTCTTGAGTTATCTCAATTGCTTTACCCATTACATGTTCTCCTTATCAAATCTCGCTCGTATCTTAATCGACTAATCTATGGTCATTCATTTTTAACTTCAACTATTAGACTCATAAGGGTATTAAAAAGTTACAGGCTACAGTTTAACTAGCGTAGGCTGCGACTATCTCGGTTTTTCCGCCAGGCTACTTTTTCCTGAAACACATCTTCTCCGGCCAGTTCAAAATCAATCGCACCGGTGCCGCTGCTTGTGCCACCCGCCGAATCATCTCCTTCGGCTCCCTCTCGCTTGGTGTCGGCTGTGGTCTCCTCAGCAAATACAAGCGGCTGTGTTTTTGCTCGCGCCATCGCGACAAAATCTCTCGCATTGGGATAACGTTCAATTAGCTCTTCATAGGCACTCAGCGAAGAATCTTTTTGCTGGAAATCATATTCAAAAATCCATGCGCGGGCATATTGTGCCCTTGCTGCTACTTCCAGCGTCGAGTCCATTGCAGCAATATCACTATAGCGATCGAAAGCCTGCTTTACCGAGCCGTTAAAGTATAGTATTTCTGCTTCACGGAACAGCTTCTCTGCTTTTTCCGCCTTCGTTTTAGCATCTTCTTCATTAATCAAACCGCGCGCTCTCAATACTTCACGAGAGAATGGCGAGTTCGGGTATTCTTTCACCAGAATCTGCTCAAGAGAATCAACCCGTTCCGGATTTTCAAATCCTTCCAGCTCATGGATATACATGAGTGAGTAAACGGCTTTCGGTGTAAGAACACTGTCATCATATACCTTGAGAAAGTCCTGATAGTAATAAGCTGCAGAATCAATGTTTTCCACTTTTAACAAATAAAACTCTGCCATGGCAAAACGATTATTCATGTAATCAAATTCTATTTGAGGCAGCTTTCGTTTTTCAAGCGGCTTCTTCTGATTTACCTGCTCATTATTTCTGCTGTTTCGGCCACTCCTGCTGTTGTCCGGTAATCCATCCCGATTTCCACCCCGGCCAATGTCATCCCTTCCTTCATCGTCTCTGTCTCGCTGGTTAGGATCATCTAAATTTCTATCGTTATTGCGATCAAATCCTGAATCCCGGGAATTCTCATCGTTATCTCTATCGTTATTGCGATTAAACCCTGAATCGCGAGAGTTATCGTCGTTATTGGCAAAACGATCATCGCTATTATTCTGCGAATCCAGTGAATCGGATCTGCCAAATGGATTATTTGGATCGGTCTGAGAAGTATCAGAAAATGCGGCAGTGAGCAAATCTCCGTCATCTTCTTCATCTTCAGGGTCGGGAATAAACTCGGGCTGGACCTGTCCACTCGCAAGGCGAACTGAATCATCAAATTGAGCCTGATAGAGTGAATCGCGAAAGCTTTCATCATAAGTCAGCCGGCTAATGAGCTTCTCATCTCCGCTGATCTTATCACGGATCTCCTTGAATTCCCCAAGGAAACGACTTTTGTTTTGCACGGCTTCAAGGCTATCGTAGCGACTGTATAGGGTTTTTACCTTGCCGTAGTATGCAACTGCGCTATCGATATCGCTGAATGTGAATTCATATAAACGAGCCAGGTTTACCGCCGCCTGGGCCGTTCCGGGACTGGACCGTCGATCCCTGACAATTTCTTTATACGTTTCGACCGCATCATCCAACAGCCCCTGTTTCTGATAGTTTTCTCCAATAGCGGTTCGAATCACCGGAATGAAGGTTTGAAAACGGGGTGCGGTCAGCATTTTTCTAAGCAGCTTATTGGCATCATCAAAGCGCTCAAGTTTTGCCAGGGCCTTGGCACGTTTAAGACGGGACAGGTAATCCGTAGCAACAGAGGGCTCATACTTCTCAACCTCTTCATACTGTTTGAGTGCCTCTTTATACTTCTTCTGAATATAATAGGACTCCCCGAGGTTGTAATGAAGTCGCGATCGATCTTCATCACTGATATCCTCTTTAAGCGCATCTTCCAGATGTCCGATTGCTTCCTGATAATCTTCCTGTTCAAATGCATACAGGCCAAGTTCAAGGTTCGCCTGCGAGCGAATGCTACCGTCACTACTTGAGGCCAGCACATCACGAAACAAGCGATTGGCTTCCTCTACATCGCCCTCACGCAAGAGGGTCTTCGCATAGAAAAGATTTGCTTCGGGTATCAGCTCACTACGAGGGTATTTTTTAAGAAACTGATCGAGGTGGGTTTTCGCACTTGCATACTTCTGCAAATGGAATTCGCTCTTACAGATATAAAGTAACGCATCGTCCGCGTATTTATTGTCATCGGAATAAATTTCAATCAGCTTCCAGCACTTCTCAATGGTTGTTTCAAAATACTTCCGCGAAGGATTAGCATTATTCCCTCTTCCACTTCTTCCACGGTTGTTAGCACTGGGGGAATTTCCACCGGCTTTTTCGAGCTCTTTAATGCCGTCGTTATAGCTCTGTTTGGCATTAAACAATGTGTTATAGTAGGCGCAGCCACTCGTCAAAAACGCAGATAACAAAAAGATGAGGCAAAACTTTAGCAGCGGGGCATATCTTTTCCATCGAACTGAAAATTTCAGCATCGACTTCCTCCAAATAACGGACGACTAACGCGCCCTTAATTTTTTTATAACGTTCGCGATTCCCGGCAGTATCTCATCTGCACCTGCCGGAATGTGTTCATCGCATACATCCGAAAGCGGTGTTCGCTCTGTGTTAATCTCCACTAAATAAGAACCATTACCTTTGGCCAGAAACGGCAAAGATGCAGCTGGTTCAACCGTCGAAGATGTTCCGATTGAGAAGAACACCTCTGCCTGCGATGACAGTTCCTGGGCTTTCGATATAGCGTCCTGCGATAGCATTTCGCCAAACCAGACAACATCAGGTCGAATCAGACCGCCACAGGCAGAGCATTTCGGCACTATTCCGGGGCTTTCTACGTCCATCCTGGCGATATCCGCTTCATCAACGGGCATACTACAATCTATGCAGCGATTGCGGGTTAAGTTCCCGTGAAGTTCGATGATATTTTTAGTACCAGCCCGATAATGCAGATTATCGACGTTTTGCGTAATCACCATAAAGTCACTGAAACAGGATTCCAGTTCGGTTAGAGCCAGATGCGCGGCATTCGGTTCTACCTTATTTACCAGCTGAGAGCGCCAGCGATACCATTCCCAAACCAGTGAAGGATTTTTCAAAAAGGCCTCTACATTGGCAAGTTCATGGGGTTTAAACTTTTTCCAGAGTCCGCCTGAGCCCCGAAACGTGGGCACACCACTGGCAGCGCTTATTCCGGCACCGGTCAGTACGACTACGTTTGTTGCTTTATAGAGGCGTTCAAACAACTTCTTTGATACGGGCATGAACAGAACATCCTTATTGTTCTTTACGCAGCCAGAAGCCACGTCGACTAAAGTCCGTTAACCGGTTTCCAATCAAAAAAACCGGATCGTGTTTTTCTTATTCAAGCCTGCCTGGCAAACCGCTTACGTCATTTTTCATTTAGCAAGAGCAATCAGCGGAATTACCTCAGGGGCGGTTTTCAATTCAGCTTTCTAATATACAATATGCAAAAGTAGTTATCAACGAAGTTGTGGCAGGAATTACTCTTTCGCAGCACCTGCTTTTTTTGCCGCAACAGAGGCAATTTTGCGCTCCAGACGGGAGCGTCTATGCTTTAAAGGAGCAAGGAATTTCAGCAGAGGTGAACGCGGAGATAGTTGTCTGATGTCACCAAGCCAATTTAGTCCACCATCAACGACGGCCAGGGCCAGCTCGTAATCCTTATCCTCATGCTCCAGAACCTTAGCCAGTTCCTCTACGACGGTGGGGTGAAAGACGTTTTGATCGAAGAGCTGCTGAAGTTCTCGTTTAGACGCATTTTTGTCGCCGAGTTTTTTCATGCTCATCGCCGAAAGATATCTTGCGCGGCTAAACCAACGATTTCCGGTTCCGAACGTATCGGTCAGATGATTCGACAGTGCAATGGTTTCATCATAGCGTCCGTTTTTGAATAGGTATCGGGCAAAAGAATAAAGATCATCTGCCTCCGTGAGTTCGGTAAAGGGGGCTTCACAAATTCGCCCCATTCTGGCGGTTAGAAGCACCATATTCACAATATCATGGAAGTTATGTTCCAGCACATTTCTAAGCAGGAATGCCTGCCGCTTCCGCATAAACTCAAAATACAGCTGCGGTATTAAATCGCCCGGTACATCTTCAACCCGATGTACGTCGAGAATATGTCGCTCCAGGCTCTGCAGGTCACAGGCCGGGAGTCGCTGTTTCCACAGGCGCCTTGCTGCATGCAGCACGTCTACATGCAGCATATCTTCGAGGATAGACTCCTGCCTGTTCAGCACATAACGGGTTTTGAGTAAGGGTAGATCGAAGGCTTTTCCGTTGAAGGAAACGGTATACTGAAAGCCCTGAAATATCGATTCCAGATGCTGCAGCATCAACCATTCCGACGGGAAGTCCGGTAGCAGATACTGGCGGACAACAATATGATCAAGCTCGATATGTCCAATGCCTACCAGAAAGGCATAGGTCCCGGTTCCTCCGGATAAGCCGGTAGTTTCAGTATCAATAAAGATCGCTTCACGCAGATTAATGGGTTCACTGCCGACCTCCGGAGATAAGTGATGCATCTTGCCAAGCTCGAATCCTTCCTCCTGAAGTGCCAGAAAAGCAGGATCATTAAACACCGGATAGCTATTTTCCTTTAATAGAAAAAAGGAACGCTTATCGCGGATAGTGCGGATCTGCAGTTCATGCTCAATTTGAGAAATCCACTCTTCTCCCGGCCGTTGCTCCTCTGCATCCCGTGGAGAAGAAGTATCTAACCTGGCTAGTTTATCGCGTAGGCTCATAGTAAAACATACAGGTATTTCTAACCGGAAAAAAGTGCTTTCAGCAAAGACTTTTCAGTACGTATGTTCAAACAGAAAGGAGACCCTTATGTCTACATTAAACATTGCTCAGATAGACGCATTTACCGAAAAGCCTTATGGAGGCAATCCATGCGCAGTCGTATTCGACGCAGATTTTCTGACTGAAGAGCAGATGCAAACCATCGCTTTGGAAATGAACCTTTCTGAGACCGCATTTTTAATGAAATCCGAAAAGGCTGACTTCCGCGCGCGATATTTCACTCCATCAGAAGAGATACCGCTGGCCGGTCATCCGACCATTTCATGCGGCTATGCGCTGTGGAAAGCCGGTCTGGTCGGCAAAGGAACCTTCACTCTCCAGCTGGAAGCCGGCATCGTCTCCGTACATGTAAATGACACGTTACCGGAACAGCCACTGATTTCCATGACTCAGCTAAAACCGAAATTTATGGCAACTCACGATCCGACGCGGGTCCTGCCGGTATTCGGTTTAACCCCGACTGACCTGGCCGATGGCCTGCCAATTCAAACCGTCAGCACGGGCACACCACAGCTTATGATCCCACTGAAATCACATGAAAGCCTGCGTGCTGCCGCAATGGATTTTGACGCCTATCCGGTACTAAAAGAAGAGAGCGACTTTTTTAGTCCGCACTTATTTGTGCTGAAGGGAATATCCGAAGACGCAACAACCTTTGCACGTCATTTTGGATTGCCGCCTGATACGGTGGAAGATCCTTTTACCGGTTCGGCTACCGGAGGCATGGCATCCTACCTGTGGAAACACGGCCTTATCGATAAGCCGGAGTTCATCGCTGAGCAGGGACACTGGATGAACCGCCCCGGAAGAGCGAAGGTCCGGATAAACGGTTCGCGGGAAGATATTGAATCTGTTACGATTAGCGGCTACGCCATAGACGTGCTGAGAGGTCAGATTGATGTGCCATTCTAGACTGGATTTCGCCCCCAAATAGGCCTTTAACACGGGACAGTTCAAATTTTTCTACATGCAGGCTATCCCACGTTTATACAATCAGCAAACCAGGCACCGGAGATTTATAGGAAAATCGACAAAAGAGACCGTCATCCTTTAGGAGATATAATCAAACATAGATCATTGGAGTTAAAGTTCTAAACGACCCGGTAAAACAGAAGCGTATTGCAAAAAGATTTCCCACAAAATTCCGAATTTCAGGCAGTTGCTGCTAACTTATTTATGAAATAGACGTAAGAAATAATATCCCCCACCACAATCCCCATGAATGAATTCTTTGATATGGAGGTTATGATGTGGTTTTATCTTCCGAAATCCCGGGCTAATCACAAAAAGCATGCTTTCTTTTTTCCGCATGGTGAACAATCGAATGCGCGCAAAAAGCGCAAGTGGGGCCGCTATTGGAAGATCAGGCAGGATCTTCTGTTGTTTGCAATGATGATCGTGTTTCTTAAAATCGGTCACGGCATTGTTTTTTCAATGGCAGAAGACCTGAACTGGTTATACAATATGCGTCTTTACGAGCAGATGGAGAAACTGGACGTACCGTCTTTTGAAAGCGACAACTTCCAGGATAGCTATAGCAAGTGGTTGCTTGTTCCGGTTTTCGTAGACAAGGAGGGGAATTGTATGATCCGTCTAAACAAAGTTCATCGGGATTCACTTGAAATATATTTTAATGAGATTGCTATTTATAATCAAAGAACGGTATTGCACTTTATCGCGAGCAAGGATGCGCGGATGATGGATGTTCATCGCGTTATGAATGCAGCAAAGTCTGTTGGACTGCATCGGTTTCTGATGTATGCGAAACCACCGAATTAGCGGTTTCGGATCTCATGAAAAATACCATGAGATCCGATATAAGTTGAGTCCCTAGCGGCTCAACATCATTCTGCGAACCAGCTGCTGATTTTCACTATCGAGGCGATAGAAATACAGACCGGAAGACACCTGATTCCCAGCAGTATCACGACCGTCCCAGTTCAGCTGATAATTTCCGGCAGTAAGCTCACCGTTAACCAGCTCGCGAATCGGTTGTCCAAGCACGTTGTAAATTGTGAGTTTTACCTGTCCAGCTTCCGGGATACCGAAAGAGATTGTCGTGCTTGGATTAAACGGATTCGGGTAGTTGGCATTTAGTTCAATGCGATTCGGCACTCCGGCCTGCGGTTCAATTCCGGTTACCGGATCGGTATAGGTCGTTACGGCAATATCATCGAGATACCAGCCATCCCCTTCTACAAACCCATCGCTGCTAAGGTTAAAGCGCAGAAAGATTGTATTTCCAAGATAACCGGATAAATCCATCACTTCTTTGACCCAACTGAGCTGATTACCATCATAGCCGGGTTCACCAGGTGTCTGAACGCCTTGACCACTTCCTTCACGCGTGTAAGTGCCCACCAGGGACGTCCAGCTTGAACCGTTAGTTGAGACCTGGACGCGGGCATAGTCGTAGTTACTCTCGATTTCCCAGCGGGCCATAAATTCGAGAAATGCCGAATTAGCCGTGGTCAGATCAATTGGATTGCTATATGCAAAAGTATTGTTCGCGTTGCCCTGATAGTTACCGGACGGACTGTCGGCAAAAGAGTTTGCCGGACTGACAAAGGTACTGGTAACCGTATTCCAGCCCTGACCGGTTGTCCAACCCGCTGTACCGGATTCAGCATCATTTGACAATGCAATTGCCGGCGTTCCTACAATAAAGAGGCGGCGGCGCTCCTGGCGGGAATTACCGTCAATAAAAACCGTTAGATCGACAAAGACTTCTGATCCGGCTGATGCAGCGGCATCTACCTGAACGTTAAATACTCCTGTTTGCTGTTCTGCCTGAGAGGCAATATCGTATGGCCCACCTCCATTGCCGGATATGGTAACATTCGGGTCGATGGTAGTCAGGTCAACCGTAACGTTCGATGCATCTCCTAATCCGATATTTTTTAGCATAATGGTAACTTCAGCAGACTCTCCCGGGTCGACATAACCATTTCCGTCACCGACCTCTGCGATGTCCACACTTGAGCTGCTAACCAGTCCGCCTACGATCCATGCCAGATACAGATTCGGATACAGGTTTTCTTCTACCAGCGGAAAAATACGGTTTTGCTGGGGCCAGAAGCCATCGGAAAAGCCTCCAACCTCAGGTGTCATTGCCATAATTTTGCCCTTGGTGGTCTGCTCTCCATACATCCAGTCATCCGAATTACCGTTAGCAGTGTATCCGACAGTACTGATAGCCGTACCAGCAGCATAATTGTTGAATTGAGTCATGTCTGCTCCGTATTGATCAAAGAGAGCAGAATCCGGAGTCAAAACGTTTACGTCGTAACCATACGGATAAATCAGTAAATTTGAGAAGGTATGATAGTTGAGCGCAGCACCAAATTGGTGAGAATTACAGAAGTCGCGAATAGCCTGCGTTTCCGGCTCAGAGAATGCTGCTGTACCGCGATAGGTATTGCTACCGGGATTCGGACTCGACCCGGTATTGTCATAGCCCCATTCGTAACCATAATTGCGGTTCAGATCAACTCCGAAGGACCCGCCGTTATCCCGACGATTCTTTCTCCAGTTTCCGCCGCCATTTGGATTCGTCTGCTGATTGTAGGCATATCCATCCGGGTTCACAACCGGCACAAAATACAGTTCACGATTTTCAACGAGGTATTTGACTTCCGGGTCAGCCGGATAATTCTCCAGCAAATAATACATGAAATAAATAACGGACATCATGCCGGCGGGCTCGCGTGAATGATGTAGTGAGGTATAGAGTGCTTCAGGCTCCGTTTCATCGATATCCGGGTTATCGGAAATTCTGACCGACCAGATATCACGGCCTTCATGCGACACCCCGAGGGATTGTTTTGCCGAGATGAGATTCGGATAAAGTGAGCGCATGGTATCCAGTTCAGCGATTATTTCATCCAGAGTATAAAAACCTCCCATGCTTCCAAAGTCGAATCCGCTTACCATGCTGTTTAATTCAACACGCTCCATCTCCTCAGGAGTCATATTTTCGCGGGCTGCGTATTCTGCTTCAACATCGGCTATTAAAATATCATGAGATTGTCCTGAGGTTTCTAAAATTGCAAATTCTGTCTCATTTAACTGAACAACAAAACTGAAGCCGTTATCGGTTTTCTCCTGGTGCGTATGACCGAAGATCAAACCATTCCTTGCCAGGTCTATTACTTCCGTAGCGTTGTTAAAGTAAACCCGAACCAGACGATGCGTTTCCGCAGATACCTGTGCGACACATGACATCAATAAGAGCAGGATTAGAATTTTGATAGGACGGATTAGCATGTTTTCCTCGGGGTTATTGATTTGCTGTAGCCATCTCAGTTAAAGTCGTAATATATGCGAACAAGATAAGGGATTATTGTTATAAATCCTGTATGATGTTTTACAAAACCGATATGCAAAACAGCATCGGGATAAATCCCGATGCTGGGAGAGTTCAGCAAGCTGGACAGTTCCTGTTCCGGTATGTATCCGGAATGCCCTGAAAACGATGCGGGCAGGCACCAATGGCGCCCACCCGCTTCGGCTGCTGGGGTTTACTTTTTTGCGTAAATGCTACTTGTTAAAGAGCATTTTGCGCACAAGACGGTTATTACCCGTCTCAAGACTGTAGAAGTAAACTCCGGTTGAAACGGCAGTTCCAGACTGATTCGTACCGTCCCAGGTTAATTCATATGTTCCGGCAGATAAATTATCATTTACCAATTCCTTCACCGGCTGACCAAGCACATTGTAAATCATTAGCTTCACATCGGATGCCTGAGGCAGTGCGAAACCAATCGTTGTTGATGGGTTGAACGGATTCGGATAATTCTGAGAAAGTTCCAGAGTTGTCGGAACAGCTTCGTTTTCGATCGGATCAATGCTTAACGGACTGTCGGAAAGCTGCATATCCAGCACCATGGTATTACCGGTTCCGGAGTTATACTGTACGTTTACAGCCTCACTTGCAAGGGTAACCTTACTTGCCTGAACAGTATAATCGCCATCCATCATTCCATTCAATTGGTAGCTACCCTGAGCATCTGTAAAGTCGAAGCCAATCACTTCACCAAGTGAATTGGTTGCCGTAACAAATACCCCTGAGAGCGCGCCACCGTTAATGTATTCAATTGTTCCGGCAATCATACCGTTTCCGGCAGGTCCGGAATTAACAGGCGTCAGAGAGGCATCAATGCCAGTAACATCACCGATTGCGTTTACAACGTCGGCATCTTCCCAGATAACGGCATTATCATAGAATTCCGGAACATGACCGTCACGAGAGAAGAGAACGATATGCGGAGCATTCTCCAGTCCGCCAAGCGTATAGGCACCTGTTGAATCGGAGAAGGCAAAGGCCAGACGACCGCTTCCGAGGCCAGAACCTACAACAAAGGCGTTGTTCAGAGGATTCCCCTGATCGTCTGTGACTACACCACTAATTGAATTATTGAAATTGGTGCCGTCCGTGTCGAGAGAGAAGTCGATATCCTGCAGCAACGTGTCGTAGAATGCAAATATCGGATCGGCTGCAAACGCATCTTCTTTTTCGAACCACCACTCGGTCTTAAATCCCTGCTTTTCTGCAGAAGCGACATAAATGGTGAATGGATCGGCATCCTGAATATCAATTTGATATTCGCCCTGGAAATTCGTCGTTGCGGTATAGATTGTGGAGTCACCATGCCACTGACCAAACTGCGAGCTAACGGTTACCAGTGCATTTTCAAGCGGAATTCCAGCTGCATCAGTCACTGTTCCGGCAATCGTTATGTCAAGATCGCTGCCGGCATCATCCGGTATGCCAAAGCTGATGTTATCTGTAGTTGCGTTTTCCACAACGGTTACGGTTGTCGCATTGGCAATAGACTGAACATCGTCGTAGTATTCGGTATACGGAATTGCACGATTAGGATTATAATAATGCACTGCAACGATGTAGTCACCTGTCGGTACGTTCGCTACATAGTTACCGGCAGAGTCCGTATTAGTCGTATAGTTAAAGCCAATTGGTGAACTCGTTATAAACTCAACCAGAGCCTGCTGTACCGGAGCACCACTTGAATCGAAATTAACCGTTCCACTTATGAAGCCTGAATTCGGTAAACGTGTTCCGAAAACAAAATCAACGGTATTAATCCCTGCTACCAGTTCAATGCTATTGAAAGTGATTGTCCTTCCGGTAGTAAATTCAACTGCACAGACGTCATAAAAACCGGTTGGGATCGGTCCAAAATCATAGGCACCTGTTATCGGATCGGAAATCGCTATCAGGAACAGGCTGCTGTCTGTTGCAGCGAGTTTAACAATTGCATCTACACCGGTTCCGGTTGCAGAATCCGTTACGGTTCCGCGCAGGATTGCATCGTTTGTCGGACGAAGAACGAAATCAACAACCGCCGGGTTATTTTCATCCGTTACAACGCCGGAAACGGTTTGGCCTGAATACAGATTACTGAAAACGCTTACGTCATATGTTCCATCAGGCAGACCGTTAATAAGGTATGCTCCATTCGCATCGGTGGAAGAGAACCAGCTGAATCCACCGCTTTGTGCAGTAACAGAAGCATTTTCGATTGCGTTACCGCTACTGTCGGTCACACTACCGCTTATTTGAGCATTCCCGCTCGGTCTCGGATTACCGTTCAGAAAGATGTCCAGCTGATTCGGTCCATCAAACACACGAAAATTCGAGAATGTTTTGCTTTGAAATCCTGCCTTGCTTGCGACGATATCGTATGTCCCTGCTTCGATCTGGGGAACAACATAAAAGCCTTGTTGACTAACGGTAGAGAATGTAAGTGAATCGCCGTTTGCGGTGAAGCCAACACCTTCGATCACGACTGAATCCAGCGGAATAAAGTTTGTCGAGTCAAAAACGAGTCCGGATAGTGATGCGGTAGGATCCTGGCCGGGAGTGAGAGCAATGTCTACACCAGTAAGCTGTGTTGAATCACCGATAAAAATTGCTGCATTGCTGGTAAACTGTAAATAGCCCGGTGCATTTACTTGCTGAATATAATCTCCCGGAACCAGATTAGTGAATTCATAAGAACCGGAAGCCGGGTCGGTTACAGCCGTGTAGAGAAATCCCAGCTGGGATGCAATCGTTACCGTAGCAAAACTTACCGGATCTCCGGTTGTAGCATCCGTGACAGTGCCGGAGAGTAAATTATTAAAATTTCCGCCGGCATTACCAAATAACTGGTAGTCCAGAACGACTACAGCGTTTTCGCCTAGCGTAATCGGACCGTTGAAGCCCGGACGGTAATTTGCCTCTTCTGCAAGAAAGAAATACTCTCCCGCAGGAAGCTGATCCAGTAGATACGTTCCGTCGGAAGCTGTGGATGTAGAGAACAATAGAGAATCGCCGGTAGCACTAAAACTGAACGCGCTTACAGTTGCGGCCTCGATAGGATCACCGGTTGACGCATCGGTAACAGTACCGCTTACCGTGGCACCGAATGCCGGACTTGCCAGTAGGAAGGTGAAAAGTATGAATAGCGGCATGGCTATTCTTCGAATTGTGTTGGAACCGGTCATGGAACCTCCATACCTGAGTTAGTTAGGAAAATAAGTGAATTACTTAATTATTTCCCATCAGCCGTTTTGCAGATTCAGTACAACCCCCAAGAAATCTGCTTCCTGTATCATAACACATATCGTGCCAGAGTCTTTCCTGTAACCCTGCATACAGAATAAATGATATTAGCGTAAGCCAGGACACTATTTTCTAAAAAACGGAAAGGAACAACAAAACCAAAGGGCGAAAATTTTTCGCACTGAATGCAGTATTTTCATAGGTGCGCAGTTTTTACCAGTGAAATCGCCAATCCAGCTGAAAGCGATTGTCACGCGTAAGAGAAACGGCAGGAACGTATGTCAGGCTTTTTTTGAATGGGACCGCTGTATCCCGGTCAGACGAAAAATAGAACAGGTCTATTTGACTATAAATCCATAAGGCGGCAAAGGTCAGATAAATACTGTTACGCATCTGATAGGCATCATTGAATGAGTTGTATTTTGGTTGGATAAGTGTGGGATTCGTTTCATTTAGATAATCATTCTCACGTGAAGCAGTTTCAATACTAAACCAGGTGCCCAAACCGACACTGCCCAACGACAAAGCTGTGAGAGTCCATCCTTTATTTCTCTTTCCACTGTGCAGATGCCCCCAGCCGGGTAATACTATCGAACGGATCATAGCCCCACGCGCCCTGGCAAATGAGCGGTTTTCTATTGCTGTCTGCAGGGAATCTATTTGTTCCTGTCGACGACTTCGGTTCTGTTCTGCCAATCTCTGCTTGGCAAGGAGATCTCTGCGTATCTCTTCAAAATAGGTGCGGATCTTAGGTGAAGTTCTTACCGGATCAAGCTGATGAGAGGGATTCATCTCAAGTATTGACAGGAAAGAAAACAAGCTGTTTTGCAGCTCGTCTCTGGTGTAATAAACGATGGCTCGGATTTCATGGATACGGGTAAGGTCATTTTCTTCGAGGGCGGAACCACTTTTCAACAAGCTGTCACTTAATTGTAAAACGACATCATATTCCTGAGCACGAAAGCGCTGCTCGATCTCAGCAAGTTTTTTCGAGGAAGGCTGAGCATCGAGTGCAGTGTGGAGTAGCAGAGTAAAGCCAAGGAAGATGTTTAAGAGTCTCATTTTACGAGGATCATTTTCTCATACATTACCTGTTGATTACTCTGCAATTTATAAAAATATATGCCACTTCCAACTGTCAATCCATTTTCATTTCGACTATCCCAAATCACTTCATGCATACCCGCTGCCAGCGTGCCGTCTACAAGCGTTGTTATTCGTTCCCCCGTTGTACTAAAAACTTCCAGCTTGACAGGCATCGCCTGCTTAAGTTCAAAAGGAATAATAGTTTGCCCGTTAAATGGATTGGGGTAGTTTTTCATCAGATCGAATCCGGATGTTAAATTCTCTTTATCAAACGGATCGATACTCGTGATTGCCGCATATCGTTCAATTTCCGGAACAACTTGCCCATATTCCCCAAATCCTCCAAAAACATAGATGTAATTGCCCACAACCACGCTCATTGGGTTAATACGCCCAAAGTTTAGCGGTGCGCAGCTTGAGTAGCGATAGCCGTTAGGATTGGCCTGAAAAATATTGACTGAGTCAAGTGCTGCCTCAGTTTCCGAGTATCCCCCAATCAGATAAATATTATCGCCGTTGATCACGCTGCTTCCTGCACCGGCACGCTCCCGAGGCAGGGTATAAACCTGTTCGTATTCATGTGTTAACGTATTAAAACGATGAACCTCCGGCCTCGTTGTAAACCAACTTCCACCAATAATATACAAATCATTACCAACCAGCTCCACGCTCTGATCATAGGGTAGAAGTGTTTCGGAATAGAGTGTATCCAGCCTGTAGGTAACGCTTGCTGAAGGAAGGTGATACTCCGTTATATAGGCAACCTCCAACGAATCGGTAAGGTCAAGTGAGATCCCACCTACCATATACATATACTCTCCGGAAATAACGCCGGACGTTAGAAAACGATTACATTCCGGGTTGAAGTTGTAAATAATCGGCGGGTCCAGATAGTTCCAGCGTTCAATGCTAAAGATGTTCGGAGGTATAGTCGTTCCAATCCCTACTCCCCCGGCATACACAAGCTGACCATTCCATTCACCAGAAACAAATCCTCCTCTCGGAGCTTTCATTTCTACTGTCGGGAGCCAGGTATTCTGAACAGGATCATAGGTTTGGATATCATCAGTTGGGGTCAGAAAATTTAGCGAATCCTGAAACCCACCCAGTATATGAATAAGACCGTTTCGCACGATAATCTCACCATCACCAACCGGACGCGGCATGCTACCAACAACTTCCCAATCCTGCGCCTGAATGGAACAGAGTGGTATAAGAACGATCAAAAGAATTCTGTATAACATCATATATTGCGATATCCCGTCTGACTTATCGAGAGCGGATCGTGCAATAATTATACCGAAAACTATGTATGATGGAAATTTATTGTTGCTCGAAGTTCAGTTTTTCAAACAGGGTATCGCGCTTTTGCACCATAACCTGTTTTACAAAATCCGGATAGGAAGGGTTCTTAACAGAGATGGTGTGTTCCCCTGGTGGGAGTGCAACAGGTCGCTTCAAGGGCGTATCTCCGCGCTTTTCACCATTTATATAAAGCGTCCCCCATGGATAAACACGCAGATCCAGGTAGCCGAACAAGGTGTCCAGACTAACCTGTATCATTGTTGTTTCGCCGCCTGATATCTGAATTTTTTTCTCAAAATTGGGGAAATATGGATTTCTTAATTCAATAAGATGCTCCCCATTCTCCAGCTCAATCGGCGTTTTTAGTGGTGTAGTCTCACGTTTTTCGCCATTGACGTACACATCTGCCCAGGGTAAACAGCGAATATCCAGCATACCGCGAATATTTTTCGCACCCAATTCGGTCTGTAAACCTGAGCTGATTGAGCCATTATTAATATTTTGTTGCAAGTTGGGCTGCTCAACAGCACTCCGCGCAGGGATTGCAGTGGTGTTTGCAGAATTTGCAGAAAGGTTATCTTCAAGGTTAGAAGGGATGGGCTGCAATTCTTCGCCGCTGACGACATCCGGTCTACCGTCTGGCTCCAGAGAAACATCGGGAAGAGTCGCTACCGGCTCGATGGATTGTTCGCTGATAGAAGGTCCGGTTGGATCCGCAGAATCTGCGGAGTTATTAAATATCATTATGCTACTGCCAAGTGCCAGAAAAACAATAAAGGCGCCGCTAAGCCATACCGGCATTCCAAACTTTCCAGACGGCTTTCCCAAGAGCTCACCGGTAGAGAACTGCTGCAAAATGCTGCTGGCGTTCTCCGGACGTTTACGCTTATCCCGCTGCAGAAGATGCAGACAAATATCCTGAATATCTTCCGGTAAGGACGTCGCTTCTTCAATCAGTTTCTCCGGATTCACTTTTAAGATCGCGTTGATAGTTTTTCCAACATCACCACCAACAAGCGGATTCTTCCCTTCGAAAAGCTCGTATACCAATAAGCCAGCAGAGAATAAATCGCTCTGTGGGGTAAGCTCTTCCCCACGAATCTGCTCCGGGGACATATATCCCGGCGTTCCAACAATCGTGGATTTATGCGTCATTGTATCTTCGTTTAGCAGCAACGCAAGCCCGAAATCCGCGATTTTCAGGCAGCCGCTTTCGTCTACCAGCACATTCTCCGGTTTAATATCGCGGTGGACTACCGCATGCTGATGAGCAAATTCCAGTCCGGAAAACAGTTGACGAATTAAATCACGCAGCTTTTCCGGTGGAATGGTATTATCCCGCATGGCCTGACGCAGGTTTTTGCTCTCAAAATACTCAAAAGAGATATAGAAATGCTCTTCATGCATACCAAAGTCGAGCACGCGTATGATGTGGGGATGCTCCAGACGGGCAAGAATTTTAGCTTCACGCTGAAAACGATGCAGAACCGAATTATCCGGGAGATTGGTAGTATCGAGGGTTTTTAATATGATCTTCTTGTTCAGAAAAACATGATTTGCGAGATAGACGCTGCTATAATCATCTTTTTTGAGGCAGGAAATCGGCTCAAATTTGTCAAACAAGCGCTCAGGAAGCATAGATCAGGAATTCCCGTTGCCGATTTCTTTAAGCTTTAGCTGTACCCAGCGCACTGAAACACCAAGCGACTTTGCCGTTAGGGTCCGATTACCCTCGAACTGCTGCAGTCTGTCCAGAAGAAGCTGGCGCTCAAAATCTTTTAGCGACCCCTTAAACAATTTGGGATTGTTGTTTACTCCATCTTCCAGCATGATGTGATCCGGCATCAGCTTTTCGGTATCGCATAAAATTAACGCGCGCTGAATAACATTTTCAAGCTGCCGAACATTGCCGGGCCAGTGATAATCCCGCATTTTTTTAAGAGAATCCCTGTGGGCAACCAGCTCAGGACTACCATATTTTTGCATGAAGTGCTTCACCAATAGCGGAATATCTTCTTTGCGTTCACGAAGCGGAGGCACGTGAATAGGAAATACGTTCAGGCGATAAAATAAGTCCTCGCGAAATTCCCGGTTCTGGGCCATCTGTCGTAGATTCTTATTGGTCGCTGCAATAATGCGCACATTTACTTTCTTTACCTGGGTATCACCCAGACGGATAATTTCCTGATTCTGTAAAACGCGTAGCAGTTTTGCCTGCAGGGACATCGGAATATCGCCGATTTCATCGAGAAAGAACACGCCTTTATCAGCAACTTCAAACAACCCCTTTTTATCGGCGGTTGCTCCGGAGAAAGCTCCTTTTTTATAGCCGAAAAGCTCGCTCTCCAGTAGCGTTTCCGGTATAGAACCGCAGAACTGTGCCAAATAAGGGTGATCTGCTCTGTCGCTCAAGGAGTGAATTGCACGGGCTACCAGGTCCTTACCGGTTCCGCTCTCTCCGAGGATTAACACCGTTGCATCACTCGGTGCAACGCGCTGTATAAGGGCAGCCAGATTCTTCATGGCTTTCCCCTCCCCTACCATTCCGGGAATCTGCTGGTCATCCTCACCGAGGCGGGTCTTTAACTGACGATTTTCTTTCTCCAGCTCCTCAAAACGAATTATTTTATTTAAGGAAAGTGAAACAAGGTTAGAAAAGAACCGCAAAAAGAGCAGATTTTCTTCAGTAAATGCTTTTCGATTTTCGCGACTGTCGACCAGAATCACCCCCCAGATCTGCTCTTCGTAGAAGATCGGGACTCCGATAACCGACTTAATGCGATGAATCATCACGCTTTCAAACTGCGACAAATTTGGATCGCTTTGAACATCGTGATACAGGCAGGGCTCTCGTTTATCGATCACCTCCTGCAATATCCCGGATGAGAAACTGGATAAATCGATGATCGTTTCACGGTTTACATTGCGGCCGGCAATAACGGCAAAACTGCGTTCTTCTTCATCATAGCGAACAAAAACGCCACGCTCAGCGCTCACAATCTTTACGACCAGGTCGAGAGATTCTTCAATAAGATTTTCAGTATACTCTGCGCGGTTCAGCAGCTGTGTGAGGTGGTGCAGTATTTTCAGCTGATCTTTATCGATCTCATGAAAACGGGCAATAGATGTTGGGTCAATCGACTGCATTCGTATCGCTTTTGGATAGGAGTCGGACTGATGGAACGCGGAGTCAAACCGCTTATAGCGAAATTTGCACTCCGCGCCCCAGCAGCGAACGGGGGATTAATTTACTTGAAAAGATCCGAATTTGGAGCGTGAGCGATTTCTAAATTCATCTACGACCCAAACAGCCCAGATATAGGAACCGGGCTCCAGAGCTATATCGACGGCAACGTCCTTCGATGTGCTTGGTATACCGCTCTTTTCCCAAACAAGTTCCGGTATTTCTTCCGGTAGATTACGCAACACTTCAACTGTATAGGTATGTGAAAAACCGGGGTTAAATGATTCCCAGACCAGTGTTGGCTTTTCTTCAACCGGAGGATCTGTTATAAGCGGAGAGCTAAGCACCACTTCTCCACTGATAAAACGGCTAATTTGATTCTTACCAATTTCAACCGCATTGCCATCCTTGTCCTTTACGGATATATCAAAGGGATAGCCGACAATTTCTTCATTACCGAGATTATATTGGGATGGGGTAAAATTAACGGCATAGCGTTCGGCGTCAAGATCGTATTTTAAAATGCCTTTGATGTCCAGATCTTTCACCTTCCATGAAACGGAATCGATATCATTATCCACATCCGTAATAGCGGCTTCGATCGTCACGTTATATTCCCTCAGGAATGGTGGGCGATTAATAACCACTGTGTAGATACGTAGTGAATTTAAAGACGGGCGGGCATTTAGCACCATATCCTGCACAAATTCTTTGCGTGTTCCCCACTGAACATATGCGGAGTCTGAGTGATACCCTTCTTTTTCAATAACCAGCCAACCATCTTCGGGCAGGATATTACCCATTCGGAAGCGGCCATCCGCGTCAGAAATCACGGCCTCTGAGCCATTCCCCCAAATAACGCGTGCACCGCTGACGTTAATTCTGGGAAGACTGAGAGATTCAATCGTTCCACGAAGCGTTACATACGGGCTATTAGGATTGGACGGATCAAGCGGATTGTTGCGTGGCGCCTCACACTGAAGCAGCAGTGCGCAAAGAAGGAAAGCTGTAAATGTTGGCAAGAGATATGTTTTCATGGCTTTTCATTGAAAAAAAAGTTCGCATTTGTAATGCAGATGACTTTTTTTGCCTCCCAAACCCAAAAACAATCTAAGACATTTTTTCTAATTCACCAAGCATAAACCTGAGAATTTCAGCGGAAATAGAGCGCGTATTTTCGCCGCTTTCAAGGATTGGCCCAACACAGCTCGGGCATCCGCTACTACAGTTACAGGAAGTTAATCTGGCAACCGCCCCTTTCAAAGCCGGTGCAGGATGATGATACAGTTTAAATGATAGTCCGATTCCTCCGGGAAAGCTATCGTAAATAAACAGCGACGGCAGCTTGGTGAATGGAGAACGAATCATTGGAATGACACGAATATCTGACGTATCGCACATCATGTAAATAGGTGCAATATTCTGCAGTAAATTCGCTACCCCCTGCAGACCGGCACTGAATTCACTGGCAGTTACCCCCAGGTCTGCCGGCAGGCTTGCCGGTAGTTCAAACCAGCTGGAGCTGGTCGCCATCTCCAGCTCCGGCAAATGTACTTTTCCGGCACCGACATTTTCATGTGTAAAAAACTTGATTTTCTTATAGCCGGTTGTGGCGGTTGCAACTTTAATATCACCATAGTAGAGCTGCATGCCCTCAGAGCCTTGCTGCTCATCCGTGGTAAGCACCTTAATATCCGTTTTGGTAATCGCATCGGTAAAATAATCAACAGCGACCTGACGGACGTAGGCTTTTTTGCGATCCCAGTCCAAATTATCAACGTGAAATTGACGGCTTTGATGCATATAAATCGCTTCCTTATAAACCAGCATCTGGGCGCTAAACAGATCCACCTCACCAATCACGCGTTCCTGGTTGGTTGTATCAATAATTACGACGTTGTCCGGTGATGCACTGCGTAAACTTACTTCTTCAGCCGGATAAATTTCGCTGGACCAATGATACTGCCCACCGGCTTTTTGCAGGACGTGCTGCTCCGCCAGGTATTCCAATACTTCCTGTGTCGATACCGAGCTAAATACTTCATCTTCCGTAAAAGGAATCTCAAAAGCCGCACATTTCATATGGCTCATTAGTATCAACAGATTATCCGGGTCCACAATTCCCTGCTCAGGTGATTGATCAAAAAAATACTCCGGATGCTCCATAACGTATTGATTCCCCGGAGCACTACTGCCAACCAAAATCGCAATCGACGTATCGCTACGTCGACCGGCACGACCAGCCTGCTGCCAGCTGCTGGCAATACTGCCGGGATAACCGGCCAGAATCGCAACATCAAGCTGTCCGATATCGATTCCCAGTTCCAGAGCATTGGTACTTACGACGCCAAGCACCTCACCACTGCGCAGTCCTTCTTCTATTCCCCGGCGCTCCAGTGGTAAATATCCACCCCGATAACCGCGAATGCGATTTACCGGAATTTTTAAAGATCGCGCCTGCTCTTTCAGATATCGCGTTAATATCTCCACGCGCATCCGACTACGGGTAAACACAATGGTTTGAACCCGGGTTTCCAGAAACATACGGGACATGCGATTTACCTCACCAACCAAGGATCGACGAATACCCAGTTCAGCATTTACAATCGGCGGATTGTAGAAGATAAAATGCTTTCTGCCGCGCGGAGCCCCATTGTTATCAATAAGCTCTACGGGTTCTCCGATTATTTTTTCCGCCATTTCAGCTGGATTGGCAATTGTGGCAGAACAGCAGATAAACCGCGGCTCACTGCCGTAAAAACGGGCAATGCGCTTCAATCGGCGAATAACGTTAGCAAGATGAGAACCAAAGACGCCGCGATAAGCATGCACTTCATCAATCACCACGTAGCGTAGATTTTCGAATAGCTTTAACCAAATGGTGTGATGTGGCAGGATGCCCGAATGCAACATATCGGGGTTTGTCATTACAATATGTCCGGCCCGGCGGATGGCTTTGCGCGCCGAAACCGGTGTATCCCCATCAAACGTATAGGTCTTGATATCCATTTCTAGATGGGATATCAGCTCATGAAGACCGCTATACTGATCATGAGACAAGGCCTTGGTCGGGAAGAGATATAGTGCTCTTGCGGCCTCATCACGTAAAATTTCCTGTAGGACTGGCAGGTTATACCCCAGTGTTTTCCCCGAAGCCGTCGGAGTTACCAATACGACATTCTTGCCCTCATTGGTCAGACGAAAAGACTCTTCCTGATGGGAATACAGGCGGTCTATCCCCTCCTCCTGTAAGGCATTCACGAGTCGCTGATCCATTTTGTCGGGAAAGTCGCGATAATCGGCCGCCTTTTCCGGCAGCACCTCCCAATGCACTACATTCTCCATGAATTCGGAGCGCGTTTTTAAATAATCCAATAGTTGATCAAGGTTCATAGCTACAAGATAGCATACAAACGTTCACGTATCAATAAAAATAGATCGCTGCGCTCAGAGAACGTCCCTGCGGGACTCAGAGAAGAGAGAACGTCCCTGCGGGACTTAGAGAAGAGAGAACGTCCCTGCGGGACTCAGAGAAGAGAGAACGTCCCTGCGGGACTCAGAGATCGTTTCACTCAGAGATATGAGACATCTCCATCTCTTTTCTCAGAACGGAGTGATCTCTGAACGCAGTGATCTCTGAACGCAGTGATCTCTGAACGTAGTGATCTCTGAACGCAGTGATCTCTGAACGCAGTGATCTCTCAGCGAAGCGGTCTATTTTTCAAATTGCCGTTCTTTATTTCAATCGAATACGCTAATTTCGAACAACCTGAATAACATACATGAGGCCTGATATGCGTTTTCGTATAAGAGCCGGCGCTTTCTGCATGCTGCTTTTTCTGGCATCCTGCACCAATACGCTGGAGCCTACGGACATAAATCTCACCTATAACTTCACAGTTAACCAGCAGTCCACTATTCGCATTACGATTGAAAACAGCTATAATACGGTTTTAGAAACAATTGAAGATCGTATTTTTAGTCCGGGCGTCTACTCCATTACCTGGCAGTCTCCCGAACCGGTTCCTGAAGGCATTTATTATTTAAAACTGTTTCGCAACGGCACGTTAAGCGACACCCGCCAACTTATTATTGACGGGGGGAACTAAATGCGCATCAAGCTGCTTACATTTATTGCACTAACGCTGCTCATTTCATTGGGTAACAGTCAGACCTACTTTGGAGTAAACTCCTCGGTAAACCGCTTTTTCACCCATACGGATAATGATTTGCCTATTACCGAACTCAATGATTGGGGCGGTGGCATCGGTTTCAACCTTTACTATCAGAGACCATTCTCACCAAAGATTACAGCGCGAATTTCCCTTGGCTACAATTCCAGCAAAATTGATCAGGCACAGCAGTTTACCCGAACCGATTTTCTTGGAACAGTTATATCCACAAATCCGATAAGCATAAGCCTGAACCTGTTTCCGGCAGACGTTTCCATTATTACCCCACTGTCGGAATGGTTAACGCTCGGCATCGGTCCCAGCTTTACGTGGACCAGCCGCACGGTTTCCTATTTCACCAATTCGACCGGCGAGGGAGATCCGTTCCGCGACAGGCTGGCAGGCTTGGGCTTTGGGGCACATGGATTTCTGGAAGCCATCTTTGTCTTTAATGAAGGCTCGAAGATGTTCGTAACCACTCAGATCAATCTGCGCTATATGTCAGCACTGGCACTGCAGGAGGAAGGTCGTCTTCTCCAGGATTATGAATTGACTTATCTTCAGGGTGGTTTTTTGCTGGGAGTCGGATGGAAGCTGTAAGCAAACTTGTAATCGGATCTAAAAACCCTGTGAAAATCGAAGCGGTCCGTAGCGGCTTTAAAGCCCTATTCCCGGATAAAGAATGTGTAACAGAAGGCGTTTCCGTACGTAGCGGTGTTTCCGACCAGCCCATGAGCGAATCCGAAACTCTGCTTGGTGCTGAAAACCGCGCATCGGCTTCCCGTGAAGCCCAACCGGATGCAGATTACTGGTTTGGTGTGGAAGGGGGTATCGCCGAAATAAACGGTGAACTAAGCGTCTTTGCCTGGATCGTTACACTTTCAAAAGACGACGGAATAGGTCGTGGAAGAACCGCAACCTTTTTTCTTCCTCCTCCGGTCTCAGCACTCGTGCGGCAGGGAATTGAGCTTGGAGATGCGGATGACAGGGTCTACGGCACCAGCAACTCCAAGCAAAATGTCGGTGCCGCCGGTCTGCTCAGCGATAACGTTATCACCCGCACGACGCTTTATCAACCCGCTGTAATTATGTCACTTTTCCCCTTTAAAAATCCAAAGCTGTATGAGTCTAATCCCAATTTGTGAGTATTACCATGCGCAACGTTCAACATAAAAAAGAAGCCTACTGGTTTTACCGGGTCCTCTCCATTTTTTACGATAAATACGTCAATCCATTTTTTTGGACCGTCGGTATGCGCAATGAAGCGCTGACGCTGGGAGATTTCAATTCCCGCAATCTTAAAGTGGCTGATGTTGGTTCCGGCACCGGATTTACTACGGTAGGAATCAGCGAGTTTGTCGATGCAAAGAACATCTCTTGCCTCGACCAGAGTCCTCATCAAATGGCTTATGCCAAGGCACGGCCGAAGCTTCAAAAATCGCACTTTCAGCTGGGCGATGCGGAAGATCTGCCCTTCGAGACGGATAGCTTTGATCGCTACGTTTCTGCCGGTAGTATCGAATACTGGCCCGAACCGCTACGCGGGATCGCCGAATCATATCGCATCATCAAACCCGGTGGGAAGGCGTTAATGATTGGTCCGCTGCGTCCCAAGAACTGGTTTGCCCGGCTAATGGCGGATACCTGGATGCTTTTTCCCGAGGAAGAAGAATATGTAAAATGGTATGAGGAAGCCGGCTTTACCGACATTCAAAAGCTGAACACCGCTCCCAAATGGGTTTTTAAGGAAAAGTATGCCGTAGCAATCGTCGGTACCAAGCCAACAGGGGGCGACTCACCGGCACAGCTACCGGAGAAAAAATCCGAAGACGTAAGCGACAAAATGACCTTCGGCAGGCGACTCAGCTTTGTCTGGAACCTGTTTATCGGCAACCTTGCAGGGTTCATGTTTATTCCGATGGCCGTTGTTGGCTATGTGAACTACGGCATCCGAAGGCTATTTGGCGCTATACCTGAGGAGAAACAGGCTGTTTTAAACGATAAAATGACAATCCATCAGAAGGTAGCACTTACGGTTATTGTTTTAGCAACAGGACTTGGAATCTGGTATTTTTAACAGAAGGCTAACGTGAATAATCCATTACGCAATCAAATACAGCAGTTTTATGACACCTCTACCCCACTCTGGCTGCGCACCTGGGGTGAGCATATGCATCACGGCTATTATGGTGCCGACGGCTCTGAGAAGAAAGATCACCTGCAGGCACAGGTCGATTTAATCGAAGAGTTGCTGGCATGGGGTGAGGTCGGTAATCCAAACTCAATTGTCGATATCGGCTGTGGCGTTGGCGGCAGCAGCATTCATCTGGCACAAAAATACAGCGCAACCGCCGACGGCATGACGCTCAGTCCGGTCCAGGCCGAGCGCGGGAATGCCCGAGCAGAAGAACTCGGTCTGCAGGATAAAGTGAAAATTCATGTTGCAGATGCTATGCAGCCACCGTTTGAAAACAGTTCCTTCGACCTGGCCTGGTCCTGTGAAAGTGCTGAGCACATGCCGGACAAGCGACTCTTTCTGCGTTCGGCGTTTAATATGCTGAAACCGGGTGGGCGCTTTTTGATGGCCACATGGTGTCATCGGCCCGAGCCGCCGGAATTAGCCCCCAAGGAACAGGCTTTCCTGAAGGACATGTGCAATGCCTATCACCTGCCCTACATTATCTCCAATCCGAACTATGCCGAACTCGCAAAGGAAGAAGGATTTACAAACATCCATATTGAAGACTGGACAAACGCCGTGGCCCCATTCTGGCCCGCGGTTGTTCGCTCTGCATTAAGCGTAAAAAGCGTTGTCGGGCTCATACAGGCTGGCTGGCCAACCATTCGCGGGGCCCTGGCTATGCGCTATATGATGCGCGGCTATAAAACCGGACTCATCCGTTTTGGCGTCCTGAAGGCGGTGAAGTCATGACCTACTTAAAAACCCTTTGGCAATTCGCCCGTCCGCATACGATTGTCGGCACCTCGCTAAGTGTAACCGCACTGTTTATCATCGCAATGGCCTATGCAGATACGTCTTTGCTGCTATGGCAGGAATGGCTGGTAGCGTTGATCAGCTGCCTCGGCGCCAACGTATATATCGTAGGTTTAAATCAACTTACCGACATTGAAATAGACAAAATCAACAAGCCGGACTTACCGCTCGTTTCCGGTTTAATGAGCATACGAACCGGCTGGGTAACAATCTCGGCAAGTTTGTTGATCTCGCTGCTCTTTGCATTCGCAGGCGGGTTTTATCTTGCTGTAACGGTCATTATCAGCCTGTTTATCGGTACGATCTATTCACTACCGCCTATTCGCCTGAAGCGCTTTCACTTTTGGGCAGCTGCCTGCATTTTTACGGTACGCGGAGTCGTTGTAAATCTCTTCCTTTTCCTGCACTTTCACTACCTCTATAGCGGCAGCTCCGACATTCCGATACATGTTTGGGTTCTAACCGGATTCGTCTTCGGCCTTAGCCTTGTGATTGCCTGGTTTAAGGATATCCCGGATATCGATGGCGATAGCAAATTTCGCATCGTTACCCTCAGCATTCGCATGGGACCAAAACCGGTATATAAGCTCGGAATGGGTCTTTTGACCGCTTGTTACCTCGGTATGGTTATCGCCGGTTTTCTGAACCTGCCCGGCACGAACAGCGTGGTTCTTATTGTATCACATCTCACCCTGTTGCTGTTTGCCTGGTATGCCGGTTCGCGCATCGACTTTGCAGAACAAAAGACCATCACGCGCTTTTACCTGACCGTCTGGGTCTTGTTCTTTGCCGAGTATCTGGTTTTTCCGCTGGCATGTATAATGAATTAGAGCACAGAATACAGAAATCAGTATACAGATGTCGGATCGCTTCGCTGTCGGAAGCCAGATGTCGGACTCTGACTTCTGACAGCCGTTTTCGGTCATTCTGGACTCTGGACCGAATCTATCGCATTACCCGGCTGGTGAATGCTCCCACAATCGCCGCACTTGCAAAGCCCAGTATACCGGAAACCATGCGTCTTTTTCGCTTATCCGCATCTGAAGGAACATTTGCTATTTGCCAGTAGATAGCCGGTAACGCTTCACGGGTATAGTCATGCTCAGCCTTTTCCGGATCATACATCTCAAACACCTGAGCTACATCCTCTTCAGTAATTTTCAAGTCGCTAAAATCGAACACATCGTTGAATACACGCATCATAAACCTCATTAATAAAATTAATTGTTAATCGTTATTGTCTCTGTTTTATCCTCAACACGGAATAAACATAACTGCAACATATCTCAGGCACGGTGATGCGCAACCCACACAAATATGTAGCCATACAGACCGCTCGTTACACTCGCTCAGAGATCGTCCCTTCGGGACTCAGAGAGCGCTTTGCTCAGAGATCGCTTCGCTCAGAGATCGCTCCTGCGGAGCTCAGAGACCGTCCCTTCGGGACTCAGAGAGCGCTTCTCTCAGCGAGTGAAACGAGCGGTCTCTGAATGAGCGGAGCGAGTGATCTCTCCTCTCTGAGCGAGTGCAACGAGCGGTCTCTGAATGAGCGGTCTTTTTTTATTGGGAGAAATTATGTGTCGATGATATATTCTGTCTTACCATAATTATCATGCGGAATAGGAGAATTCATGCGACGTTGGGATCATCTAGAAATCGAATCACAGGGTGAAGGCATTAGCCCGGAACTCTCGGTACAAATAAATTTACTCGGCACTCTGCTCGGCGAGTCCATTACGGAAACGTTGGGCAAAGATCATCTTGATCAAATCGAAAAGCTGCGACTGCTCTGTAAAAAGGCCTATCAAAAAGGCGGAGGGAAAAACCGCGATAAGGTGCAGAAGATTATCGGGCAGATGTCACTGAACGAGTTATTATGGCTTTTGCGCGCCTACACCGCTTTCTTCCATCTTGTAAACAAAGCAGAGCAGCAGGAAATTATTCGCAAAAACCGTCAACGCGAACATGAGTCCTCTCCGGAATCACCGCGCGCCGAGTCTATCGCCGAAAGTATAGCGCTGTTAAAAAAACAGGGCTATAGTCTTGAAGAGGTACTAGGCGTCTTATCCAGGCTGCGCATTGAGCCAACGCTTACAGCTCACCCGACAGAAGCCCGTCGTGCCAGTATTTTGTTTAAGCAGAAGAACATCGCCGAATGCCTGCGTAAGCTGCAAAACGATTCGCTAACCCGTCGGGAACGCGATGAACTTATCAGCAATATCTTTCAGGAAATCACCTTGCTGATGGCCACCGACGAAACTCGCGTAGAGCGACTGACCGTTTCTGACGAGGTGCAGCAAGGTCTGTATTTTTTCAGCGGAACGATCTGGGAAGTGATTCCGCGTATTTATGAGGATCTTAGCAGAGCAATTGCCCAACACTACGGAGAGACGCCGGATTTGCCGGTTGTTCTACGCTATCGTTCCTGGATTGGTGGGGATCAGGATGGGAATCCATTTGTAACGCCTGACGTCAATCGGGAAACACTGCGAAGGCATCGCCTGACAGCACTCAATAAATACGTCGAAGAAATGCACCGCCTCAGACAGGAGCTGAGTATTTCATCCCGTTTGTTAAAAGCACCGAATAGACTTCTAAAATCGATTGCTAAAGATGCAGAGACTATTTCAATCGAACCGGAAGTTCTGCGATTATTCACCTATGAGCCCTATCGGCTAAAGCTATTGTATATGCGCGAGAAGCTACGCGAATTGATTGCCGCTGAAGAAGAAGGACGTAAGACGAACCTCCTTTATAATAGCAAAAACTACGTCGCCGAGTTGGAACTTATACGCAGCTGCCTGATTCAAAACGGCCTACCAAACCTGGCTCGTAATCCCAAGCTAAACAACTTGTTACTGCGTGCTAAGACTTTTGGTTTTCATATTGCAGCCGTCGATTTTCGTCAGCACAGTCGCGTGCATGAAGAGACCGTTGCAGAGGTGCTCAAAATTGCCGGAGTTTGCAAGGATTACGCATCGTTAAGCGAAGAAGAGCGTATGTCTGTCCTCGAAGCGGAGTTACGCAATCCAAGACCGTTGATACATGCGACATCATCCTTATCCGACCAGACCCATACCACTCTGGATACGCTGTCTCTTATCCGCGAAACGCTGGAAAGAGAACCAGACTCAATTGGCTGCTACATTATTAGCATGACGCATGACGTGAGCGACATCCTGGAGGTGATGCTGCTTGCCAAGGAAATGGGCTTGTGGTCTTATGCCAATGGGCGCGTTCAGACCCAGCTGCAAATTGTGCCGCTGCTGGAAACCATTGATGACCTCAGTCATATCGGCCCGCTGATGGAAACAATTTTTGAACACCCGATTTGCCGTGCACAGATTCGCCGCCATAAGGACTTTCAGGAAATTATGCTCGGCTATTCGGACAGTAATAAAGACGGTGGCTACTGGATGGCTAACTGGGCTCTCTATAAAGGCCAAAACGATCTGGCGAAGGTCTGCCGCAAATACGGTATCGATTTCAGCATGTTCCACGGGCGTGGAGGTAGCGTCGGGCGTGGGGGCGGACGTGCCAACAGGGCAATTCTTTCCCTGCCGGCTGTTAGCTACACCGGCAGCATTCGTTTTACCGAACAGGGAGAGGTCATTACCTTCCGCTATGCCAATCCGAATATCGCTCATCGCCACCTGGAGCAGATCATCAACGCAATGATTCAGGCTGAGGCGCGGGGGACGGAAGCACCAAAGCTCATACGTAAAAGCCCGGAAGCAGTCTTCGACCTACTCGGTGAAATCGCTTCAACCTCAATGGATGCTTACCTGGAGCTGATTCGCGATCCGGAATTCTGGAAATGGTATATTGAAATTACGCCGATTGAACATATTAGCCGTCTGCCGATTGCCTCCCGGCCGGTATCACGCAAAGCAGCAGACAGTGTGGACTTCGAAGGTCTGCGCGCCATTCCCTGGGTATTCGCCTGGACACAAACCCGCTATAATCTGCCCGGTTGGTACGGAACCGGTATCGCCCTGGAAAAAGCCGTTCAGGATGAAAAGAAGCTAAAAATGTTGAAAAAGCTCTATAAAGAATGGGCATTCTTTCAAACTGTCGTTGATAATGCTCAGCTGGAGATGCGGCGCGTACACCTGATCGCGGCAAAATACTATGACGGTCTCTCCAAAGGCAGTTATCATAAAACAATTGTCAAAGACTTCGAAAAGGCCACCGCTGCTCTTCTGGCAATTACCGGGCAGAAAGATATTCTCGATAATGCACCGGTCCTGCAAAAGTCCATTGAGCTTCGCAATCCCTACACCGATGTGCTGAACCTGCTGCAGGTTGAGCTGCTCAAACGCTGGCATTCAGCTCGTCCGGCGCAGAAAGAGAAACTCGGGCAGGCTCTTTTCCTCAGTATCAACGGCGTGTCAGCAGCGATGCAGAGTACGGGATAGACAGCAAATAGCGAGTAGCGAGTAGCGCCGTTCCCCGAGCGAAGCCGAAGGGAGGCGCATAGGAAACCTGTCGTAAGTGGTTGGTGGTTGGTGGCAATAACTTGTCACATCGAGCTTGTCGAGATGCGGGCGGAGATCCAGTAGTCTGCAGGTCGCCTTGCTGGTTGTTGCGTGGGTCACGACCCACGTTACTTTGCTAGCACTATGCATAGGACGTTGGTTAACTGTCGCGTGGGTCATGACCCACGTTACTGCTACCTCCGACTTCGGACTTCTGTGCTCTGTGCTCTGACTTCTGTGCTCTGTGCTCTGTGCTCTGACTTCTGTGTTCTGTTTTTTGTGATATTTTCACAGCCCTCTTCTTACTACTATCCCAAGTTTCTAACCACACCGGAACAATCAGCAACAGGAGTTGGATATGCGTATACTCGTCATATTATTGTTCATTTCAGCAACTGTATTTTCACAGGTAAACTCTAGTAAGGTTACCTGGAAGTCACGCGTAGAAGTCAGTACCATTTTAGGTACAACTTCAATTAATAAATTCATCTATGCCGACGTCTATCGAGTTACGGGATCAAACTTCGTTCAGGTTATCGATGCAAGAATACCGGTGCTGGCAGAAAACGTACAGCGGCGTAGCTATAACACGCAAACCACCGGTTTTTTAGAGGCCATAAACGATTCCGTTTTTTATCGCGGTGTTCCCAGCCCAGGTGGAGACTTCTATTTCAATACCTATAGGGTCAACAATGGCTTAATTGTCTCGGCTCCTTCTGAGCAGGTCGGTAGCTTCGGATCATTTATTCAGATAGCAAAGGCTCCGGGTTCCGATTATCTTCTGGGTGTGCGCGGGGATAATTCTATCCATATTTTTGATGTGTCCGATCCATTCACTCCGAATGTCGTACATATAAGCAACGATGCCGAAACGATCGGCTTTGGCAATAACTACCTATACGCCGGTATCGCGTCTGAGCTTCGGGTTTTAGAGATGCGACTCGATTCAACACAATCCCTGCACCTAAAAAACCAGCTAACTGTCGGTAATACGATTCGCTCCATCGCATCGGCAGACACCTTACTATTTCTGGCGCTTGGCAGTAGCGGAGTAGCATGCTACAACATTGCAGATCCGGAGAATCCCATACTATTGAGTAGTTTTGATACACCGGATTTCGCACAAGATATTGCGGTCAATGATATCCAATCAACAATTTATGTCGCCGATGGGAGTAGTCTGCAAATGCTCGATTTTACCGACCCGGGTGATCTTAATCAGGCCGGTTATCACATGGGAATTGCTGCAGAAGAAGTAAACAACGAGGGTAATTTAATCTACATAAAAGAAGAATCACAGGTAAGTATTGTTAAAAGCAATATTGGAGAATCGGGTTCTCTCACCTTCGCAGAACCAGATTTTCGGTTGATCGGCATCGAAGGTGGTGGGAATGTTCAACGCTCCGCAAAACTTCACAATAACGGCGATACAGCAATAACGATCAATTCACTATCTTCAACCGTTCCGGAAATCATAGTTGACACATTTCCCTTTTCTATTGCGCCTGGTGAGGAAAAGTTAATTAGCCTGACGTTTCAAAATCCCGGCAGTATCGCTTCCTTCTCCGGCCTTCTTTTGGTGAATCACACTGGCTCACTCTCCCCGGATACGCTTGTTATCGCAGCTAACGTTACGCAGGACTACCTCAATTTTACGCATGATCCGATCCCTTCGACCCAATTAGGCGATAGTTCGGTTTTTGATACCAGAATTAGAAACGGCGGGGCTAATCCATTTAATTTAATTATAGATTCCGTATTTGCACAAAGCCTCTCCTTCCGTTCTGAGCCTATCGTAGATGTAGAACTTAGTACCGGGGAGACGTTAACAACACCAATGATATTTGCCCCAATACACCCCGGTAATAACGGAATTCGAGTAACATTTTACTACCATGGCTTCAGTAAATTTCGCATTTTTTCCGGTCAGGGCTTTGGACCTTTTGTTGATTTTCCGATCGACAGTATTACAATCATGGAAAATCAAATTGGTTCAACAACCACAGACACAATCTATTTGAACAATACCGGAGATCAGCAATTTAATATCGTAAACCTAAATCCTCCTGAAGCACCATTTAACGTATCTTTTGACACCTTATCTGCTACTCCCGGAGACAGTATTCTGCTGAGTATAGAATTTACACCTACTCAACCGGGTAGCTTTTCCGATAGCTTGATTATCGAGCACAATGCCTTTGAATCGCCAACTACAATTTATCTATCAGGACTTAGTGGGCTTACCGGAACTGGTGATGAAGAGGTGAACATCATCACCGAATTCAAGCTGCACCAGAACTATCCGAATCCGTTTAACCCGGAAACGCGCATCGACTTTGATCTGCCACAGCGCAGTAGCGTTGAGCTGGTGGTTTATGATCTGCTCGGTCGTAAAGTCCGCACGCTGAAGAGCGGCACATTACCTACCGGAAGCCATCAGGCCGTCTGGAACGGTAAGGATGACGCCGGCCAGACCCAGGTCAGCGGGGTATATGTCTATCAGCTGAAGTACGAAACCGAAGCCGGTAAGCGCGGTAGCCTTAGCGGGAAAATGGTGCTTTTGAAATAGCAGGTGGCGCGTGGCCGATAGCGCCGTTCCCCGAGCTATGCCGAGGGGAGGCGCTTAGGAAGTGGATGGCTTTAGGCCGCTTCGCTGGTTGTTGCGTGGGTCGTGACCCACGTTACTGAAGCCTCCGATATCAGACTTCCGACTTCTGTATTCTGTATTCTGTGCTCTGTGTTCTGCTTTAGTTATCTGCCGTTACTTCACAACCCGATGCCCGATGCCCAAAGATATTCCCAGCTAGTCCTTCGACAAGCTCAGGATAAACTGCAGCGAAGGGTTCGGACATGACAAATTCGTTTCTCCCCTTCTCCCGCTCACCCACTCACCGATTCCCAATTCCCAATTCCAGATTCCCAATTCCCGATTCCCGGATAATTTTCTCCAGCTGCTCAAACTCAATCAGGAAGGCATCATGCCCATGAATGGAATTAATCTCGGCATAAGTCGATTCAGAAATCGATGCAGCAATAGCGCGCTGTTCCTCCGGTGGATAAAGCACATCCGATGAAATACCTATACATAAAGCCGGGCAGGTAATCGGTAGTACGCCGTTTACATTCCTGCCGTATTTCAAATCGTGCCTGTCCATTGCCCGGGTAATCGTCAGATAAGCATTGGCGTCAAAACGCCGAACCAGCTTTTCACCCTGATAATGCAGGTAGTTTTGCACCTCAAACCGACCGGCGTTGCCACTCCCCTGCTCTTTCCGACCAAAACGTTCTTCATAAGCCGGATGGCTACGATAGGTGACCATCGCAATCATCCGCGCTAATGATAGTCCCTGCTCAGGCTGCTCCTGATACTTTCCTTTCTGCCAGGCCGGATCGTTCTGAATTGCCTGACGAGCCGTTTCATTTAAACCAATTGCCCAGGCAGAATGACGGGATGCGGTTGCGATTGGTACGATAGAATCTACAACATCACCATGAGAAGCTGCCCATTCTAATACTTGCATCCCACCCAGCGAACCACCAACAACACTTCGCAGGCGCTTCACGCCAAGCTGCCGGATTAGCCGATACTGCACTTCGACCATATCACGCACCGTAATCAAGGGAAAGTTTATTCCATATCGTTCACCGGTTGCCGGGTTAATGCTCAGAGGCCCGGTAGTACCGTAACATCCACCAAGGATGTTTGAACAGATAATAAAGTGCTTATCCGGATCGAAAACCTTCCCTTTGCCAATAAGCTCATTCCACCAACCGAGTGGTTGTCCCTCTTGGAGTTCAACCGGATCTCCATCAACAGTTAAATCAGCAGCATGGGCATTGCCGGTTAATGCATGACAAATTAAAATCGCATTATCTGCAGAAGAATTCAATTTGCCATAGGTCTCGTAAGCAACAATCACTTCTCCTAAAGCTTCGCCGAACTGTAGCGGCAGCGGATTATCAGGCGATGCCACGAAGCGATACTGCGTATTGGAATGGATTTCAGCGGCTATACTCATCCGGCCTTCCCCACCTGTAAAAGATTATTGACGCGGTTTCCCAGTCGTTCCTCTGAACCTTTGTGCTTATTTATAAAGTTCTCATGGAGCCTCTGCAACAGGTGCTGCTCGTTTTTTGAATCCACAATAAATGAGACACAGCTATTATCTCTGCGAATAATCAGCCGAACCCCCTCTTCGTTTTGGAAGAGGTTCTCTTGAATAGCTTCTGAGGGAATATTTGCTTTTTTGCTCAGTACGCTGATGCGGGATACCGAATCAATAAGCCGCAGTGAAGCAGTTACTGAACTCTTCTTTAAGTTGTCCTGCAGAATATTCAGGATATATTGTGCTTCGTTTTTATCGACAAGTAACTCCAACCTGGCAGTTGTTGAATCTGCCTGGTGATGTAAAACGTCTTTATCGAGTACCGCCAGCACCCCAAAGATCTCCGCCAGTAACAAAGCAAAGTCTTCAAACTTTTCAGCGCGGATGTCCAGCAGAGACAGGTTCGTTTGCAGGGTAATCGCTCTGAATGATGCAGGTGTTGAAACCCGATTGGAAATGACCGTTCCGGGCAAATCCGGTCTTTGAGTATTACGAATGTAAAGCGGTATTCCACCCGCTACAACCAATGGCGCAATGGTTTTTGAGTGTAGAACCTTTGCCCCCAAACGGGAAAGCTGCTCAGCTTCCCGATAGTGAAGCTGTGGAATAGGGTTTGTATTTTCCAGATGACGCGGATCTCCACTTAACACTCCGTCTACATCTGTCCATATCTCCAATCCTTTGGCGGAGAGCGCAGCTGCGATAAGCGCCGCGGAATAGTCCGATCCACCTCTTCCAAGAGTTGTTAAGGCTTGCTGAGCAGTGGAACCGATGAAGCCACCAATAACCGCCACGGTACGCTTTGGTAATTCACCAAGCAGTGCGCGAATCCTGAGGTTGCTTTCCACGACGTCTACACTCGCATTACCGTGCCGGGAATCGGTTCGAATGAGCTCAGCTGGATTGAGAGTTACCGCCGCTTGTCCACGAGAACGCAGCCCAGCTGCCAAAATCTCGGAAGACAGGTATTCTCCACGGGATAAAATCCTGTCGCGAACGTCGGGAGTGCTACCTCGTAACAATCGCACACCAGCCAGGGTCTGAATGAGCTGAAAGACCACCTGATCCAGATAGCTGTTCAACCTGGCTTGTTCATGAACCGCAACAAAGGCAGTTATCATTCCGGCATGACGCCGTCTAAGCTTTTCGATCTCTGCCTGCCAGCCGGTTCCACCGGAGACGGCATCTTTCAGAGCCGCTTCCAGCTGATTGGTAACTCCACCAAGTGCGGAGACAACAACCGTAACCCGATCGACTTCATTCTTTTCACGAATAATGTTGAGCACTTTTTCAAGGCTTTCGGCAGTACCCACTGAGGTACCGCCAAACTTCAACACCTGCATATCACTAGTCTCCTATCTCTACACCGCTACCGGTAGCTTTGCAGCTTCCAGCGCCTGCTCAAAGTCCTCGATAATATCGTCAATATGTTCTATACCAACCGACACGCGAATTAACTCCGGTCGAACCCCGGATGACAGCTGCTCGGTTTCGGAGAGCTGCTGATGAGTTGTTGAAGCAGGATGAATAACCAGCGTCTTTGCATCACCCACATTTGCCAGCAGGCTTGCCAGCTTCACGTTGTCAATGAAGGCTCGTCCGGCATCGCTGCCACCTCGAACGCCAAAGACCAAGATGCCGCCAAACAGGCCATCGCGAAAATAGTTTTTCGCCTGCTCATGATAGGGATGATCTTCCAGCCCAGGATAAGAGACCCATTCTACAGCGGGATGCTGCTGAAGCCACTTCGCCAGCTTAAGTGCATTTTCGCAGGTGCGCTCTACACGCAGGGAAAGAGTTTCAAGGCCCTGGAGAAACAGGAAGGAATTAAACGGACTCACGCAGGCTCCAAGGTCGCGCAGTTGTTCAACCCGCAAGCGAATGCTGAATGCGATATTACCGAAGGGTCCATCAAAGCCGAACACATCCCAGAACTTTAATCCGTGATAGGCCGGGCTGGGTTCAGTAAACAGCGGAAACTTTCCATTGCCCCAATCGAATTTGCCGGAATCGACAACCACACCGCCGATAGACGTTCCGTGTCCGCCTATCCACTTCGTAGCAGATGCCGTCACGATATCCGCTCCGTGCTCGATTGGGCGGCAAATATAGCCTGCTGCACCGAAGGTATTGTCTACGATCAGCGGAATATTATGGGCATGCGCAACATCAGCGATCGCGGCAATATCCGAAACGTTTAGACGTGGATTTCCGATTGTCTCCAGATAAATTCCCTTGGTATTCTCGTCGATCAAAGCAGCGTATTCGGCCGGATCATCGTTTTCAACAAACTTTACGTTGATACCCAGTCGCGGAAAAGTCACCTTAAACTGATTATAGGTTCCACCATACAGCAGGCTGGTAGAAACGATATTGTCTCCGGCTTGCGCTATGGTTGAAATCGCCAGGAGCTGAGCCGACTGGCCGGATGCCGCGGCAACTGCTGCAACACCACCCTCAAGAGCAGCAATTCGCTCTTCAAACACCGCCGTGGTCGGATTCATAATTCGCGTATAGATATTCCCAAATTCCTGCAAGCCAAATAGCTTTGCAGCGTGCTCGGCATTATCGAAGGTAAATGATGTGGTTTGATAAAGCGGCACAGCTCTTGAGCCGGTTGTCGGATCCGGTTCTTGTCCGGCGTGAAGCTGCAGTGTTTCGAAGCGATAGTTTTTATTTGCTGACATGATGCGTTCCTTTCTGTTCAGTGAAAAGTTTGCTGCATCTGTCAGGTGGTGGGTTCAGTCCCGGTAAACGGAGGGAAAAGAAAAACCCTCTTTCACCGGAGAGTGGAAGAGGGCTTGATCTAAAATCGGTCTCTTCTCATCTCTCCCTGCGATAATCAATCGCGGGCAGGAATTAGCACCTTGTCGATGTGCACCCCGACAGGTTGCTAAGGCTTCAACGGGCCTGAACCCTTCACCTTTCTTGATGAGCAATTTATTTCAGTTTGTTTTCGGCTTTACCTCGTTTTCGCTCTTCAAATAAAGTATGAAGAGCAGATAATATGTTAGCGTATGGCTAAGCGCTCTCCATGATTGGGAGACACATACACATACAGCAAAAAATTGCGTTGTTTGTCGTGACTTTCCAAAAATTTGAGCGCATTTTTTTCTTTCAATTTTTCGTCTTAAATGACTTGGCAAAACATAGTAAACGATTTCAGGTTTGTCAATCCTGAAATTTAAATTCATAAAAAAACGATAAAAGAACCATCAAAAGAAGGTCAACAACCAAACTACTTACCTATTGTTTCTATTCATTTTAAATCAATAGAAATTAAATTCAATAATTATTTCATTTTTTTATAAAACCCATTGTCGGTAGAGGTGTATCTAAAGTCAGCTTCAGTTTTTTAATCATTAAGAGGAAGAATATGAGCACATCAACCCCGGCTTTTTTGACCTACTTTTTTCTCCTGATTTTTACAGTGCACATAGCAGCTCAGGAGGCAGAAAATATTCACTATATGACCAAAACCGGCTATAAAGGTAAGGACTTTTATACTCAACAAGCGAACCTTTGGCAAGAGGAAGCTAAACAACAAAATGCCTCCGCCAGAACATGGTTCAACTACTACCTTGCCAGCGATTATGCCTTTATCGGAAGCGATGTTGAACCGGAAGAAAAGCGTAATCATCTTGAAAAAATTTTGACGGGATTACAGCAAGCCCATCCGGAAAGCTTTGAACGATGGATATTGGAAGGTCGATTCAAGTTTAGTGACCCGGAACCGGCAGTAAAAGCAATGAAGATAAAACCGGATGCACCGGAACCGTATCGCACGCTAATGCGCCATGCCATCCTGGACGGTGAAAGTGATAAGTTTCGCGAATATGCCCAAAAAGTCTACCAGACGGCGTCAATTCATCCTGTATTAATGGACTATAACCATAACGTTTTAATGTCGGTTTCTATAAACGGTGTGCTCTTCACAAACGGTGATAATGACACCTATCCGGCCTGGATACTTCAGGAAGCCAAAGAAATACGTCGTGATGTAACAATCCTCAATGTTCACCTGGCCAAAGCCTACCCGGATTATCTGAACCGACTGCTTGATGATGCCGGTATCTCTCGCTTCGAGCAGGATGCAGGCACTATGTCTCATGCGGAATTTATTGAGGCACTTTGCCGGCACATTAATAAACAGTCAACGGTCTACCTGGCCGCGACGGTTAACCAATCTATAACGGATCCGATAAAAAATAAGCTATATTCAACAGGTCTGGCCTATCGCTATAGCGATAAGCGGTTTGACAATCTTGCAGAAACCCGCAAAAACTGGAAACAAAAATATCGCCTGGACAGTCTAATAGACAGCTGGTATAGTGAAACACATATATCCGCTGACCTCGTTGATCAATTAAATATGAACTATCTCCCCCCTGCCCTTTCTCTGGCTGCTCATGCGCGTAAAAACGGAAAATGGCAGGAGGCAAACCGGCTTACAGAATGGGCGAAGACACTTGCCGAGCGTGCAGATCAGCTCGATGATTTTCAGAATTATCTAAATCAACAATCGAACGAGTAAAACCATTGCGCAACCTGTTTATTAAACAACTTTCCGATGAAACGCTGATGGGTCGGGTAAAAGAACAAAGCGACACTCCGGCGTTCGAGGAGCTTTATGCACGCTATAGCAAGCGCCTTCTGATATACTTCCTTCGCATGCTCGGGAGCGATGAACCCAAGGCACAGGATTTTCTTCAGGACCTGTTTTTGAAGATTATCGAGAAACGCCATCAGTATCAGGATGGTGCTAAATTTTCGAGCTGGCTTTATACAATTGCCGGAAACATGTGTAAGAATGAATATCGTTCTCTGCAGGTCCGCCGTATTGTGGAGCGCAGCGAAAACCCGGATACATTTGCCGGGGAAACACAGCATAAGGAGATTCATGCAGAGTTGGATAAACATTCTCTACGTGATCGCGTTTTGCAAAAGCTGGAGCAATTCGATTTTCATCAGCGCTCTGCTTTCCTGCTGCGCCACCAGGAACAGCTCTCAATACGCGAGATAAGCGCAATAATGAACTGTGCCGAAGGCACGACAAAGTCCAGACTTTTTTACGTTACGCGGAAGCTTGGTAAGGCATTTCAGTCCTGGCATCCGGAGAAAAATGAGGTAAAAACAAATGACGCCTGAACGAAAATCGACAGCCAAACGCCTGGAATATTTGCTAAACAAACCCCTGCGTGAACTTAGCGATGCCGAGCAAATGGAGTTGGAATCGCTTCTGGACGTTTCAGAAAACAACGTTTGGGAAGCAGCTCTTTCAGACTTGTTAAGCGTGGAAAAAGAAGTGCTGCAGCCGGATCCGACGATACAAGGCAAGCTGGTACAGGAGCTGAACAGGAAGCCCGTACAGCGAGGATTTCAAACTCGCCTGGGTAGCCTGTTTTCCTTACGAATACCGGCATATCAGGCAGCGCTGGCCGTTGCTCTCATGTTGATAATGGTAGTTATGAAAGGCAATCTCTCGGAAGTAACCGATCAACCGCAGGTCAACCGGTCAATGAATATCCAGTTTGCCGATACAACCGGGAAAGACACGCTAAACATTTATCCTGCCTCGGGCAGAACCCTGGAAGAAGACAGTCTGCTGGCTCCGTTTCGCCGTTCGGTTATGTAAGGAACAGCCTAAATACGTTGTTTTTTTTCTTCCCAATCTCTATTTTCATCTACGGAGTAAAATCCGTAGGTGTGTTCCCCATCCTATCAACTTCAATCAACAGTGCCAAATCGGAGCAGTTATGGAGCTCGTTAAGCCTGCTATATACTTATTTATAGTGATAATTGCCGTCGCATATCTACAAAGCCATTTGAATAATAAGAATGGGGTTAATTTACAGCATCTGGTTGTTACGGTTCGCTCGGATCAGACTGAAGCGATCGATTTAGCCAGGGAATTGCAAAAAGGTGGATATGAATCGGAAGTCTATTTGAATAAGGCCGGGGTGTATGTTATAACCTTAGGCAGATTTTACGCGGATGATATTAAAGGTATTAAAGAAGAGGCGATTAAAAGCGGCCACGCGGTCGTAACATCAACAGGGAGTGATGGTGATAGTTTTGTTATCAGGGTTTGGCCTTCCGAATCCGAGGAAGTCTTTCTTATCGCTTATGTAACGTCAACAGCAGAAGAAGCCATTGAATTAGCTACACCGTTAAGAAATGACTATCCGAAAACCGCTGTTTATTTAAGGAGAGATGGTTCCTATGCCGTGGCAATTGGCAAATACCCCGAACCACACGCTCAACTGCTTATAGAAAAGTTCTCTGACTCTTCCTACTTCACGAATGGTGATGACCTTACTGATCAGGTTTTTCCTATACCGGATAACGAATCGCCCCATATTGGTCGCACACTGGAGGAGGATAGTCTGTTGGCACCTTTTCGCCGATCGGTAATGTAAGAAACAGCGCAAAAGCGTTGTTTTTTTTCTTCCAAACGCCTATTTTACCTGCAGCTATGGGATTATTTCCATAGCTGTTTTTTATTCCGCACACACCGCATAGAAAACAGGATTGAATTGGAGAGAACATGAGATCCGGCGTAATTGCCCTGATATTTATTGTTGGCCTGGTCGTGTATTTAATCATGCGGCTCGGTAGTCTGGATAAACAACATCTGGTTGTAAGTATTAACTCTTCCGAATCGGAAGCGATTGCATTTGCAGAAGATCTACGCAGGGGCAAAGACGTCTATGGCAACCCTTATGAGAGTGAGGTTTATTTAAATGACCGTGATCAATATGTAATTACACTCGGCCAATATCCGGAAGAACAAATGGATACCGTAAAAGCGGATGCTGTTCGCAAAGGTTATGCAGAATTTGATTCGAAAGGAAACGACGGTAAAAGTTTTAAAACCCGCATCTGGCCGGAAGAGAATAAAGAGGTTTTTTTAATAGTTTATGAGACCCCTGTTGAAGACCAGGCTATCCAACGCGCCAGACAATTAAGAAGCGACTACAAGAGGACCGTAGTTTATTTAAAAGATGACGGTACTTATGCTGTTACCATCGGCAAGTATGTTGAGGATCAGGCTGACAACCTAAAGGGGAAGTTACCCGAGTCGACCTACACAACGGACGGTAAAGAGTTAACAACTTTGATCTTTCCACGCCCGGAAGACAAATTTTATGTAGTTGTAAAACGCTTTCGCAATAAGTCGGACGGCGTAGATTTTACGCAAGAACTGCGAAATACCACCTCCTATAATGCTGAATTATACTTTACGCGCATTGGGGAGTATATAACTACCATCGGTTACGTAGGCGAGAGCCAGGCCAAACGCCTCAGAGATCGCGCCACGGAAAGCGGCATCGCCGACAACTCCGCTTATCTGGCATTAGAAGAAGATATTGGTGGAAAAGTGGATCTGGCATCCGGCAAGGTCACATCCTTTGATGAAGAAGAAGATCCTGACGAAGGTGATGACACCGGCGATAATTCCAGTCCGGTCGTCCGGACACCCCGAGACGTTCACCCTGGTAACCCACGCCCGATCGAGGAGCGAACCGGAGCTGCACCTCAGCGCGACCCGGAGCTGTTGAACCCCGATTTACTGAAGGAAACCCCGCCGGCGACTTCCCAGCCCCGAGCGACAACTCCGGTTAGCAGTAAACCCGTTGTTCGCGAGAAACCGGTGACGCGTAATTCCAATCTCTACATCGTTGCGATGACCTCCTCTTCACTAGAGGAAGCACTCCAGATGGCAAAGATCTATCGAGAAGAAGGTTTTGAAGGTCAGGTGTTCAGCACCAATTCCGGTAAATACAGCGTAACAATCGGCCACTACCCAAAAGCAAGGGCCGAACGCATGCGTGACTTGGCAATTGCCAGCGGCTCTGCCAAGAGTGATGCCTTCCTGGCTTCAGGACAAAATTTTAAGGGATTGGTGTATCCTTAAGAAAGTTCAGAGTTCAGAGTTCGCTGTCACCCTGAGCACCTCGACTTCGCTCGGCACAAGCTGCCTCGAAGGGGCAGAGTTCCAGCTTTAATGATGGTGTGGGTCAAGACCCAAAGTACAAATTGTTGGTGGCTGGTAAGGATCAGATCAGTAATACGCAAATCTAAAAATCCAGAGCCTGGTGAAATCCCCAATTGGTGAGTATTTGTATCGTTTCCTTGCCCGTCAGTTCCTTCGATCCAGTAAACCTTTTATCAGCAATGACTTCTATTTCTCGATTTTTTGTATTTTCGGGATTATATAACAGTAGGTGCTGGATGGTTGTTGTTTCAGTCCATGAATCGTAGACGGTAGTAACCTTTATTCGCATTTGATGCGATACATTAGTGATTTCATCCTCTTCGCGCGCATATCGTATGTCATCGTTGAATAAATATTTACTAATGGCAATGGTCTCACCTCCGGAACTGTCCTTAACTATCTGATAATAAGGATAAATTTCACTCCACTTCCAAAAGTGGTGAGCAGAAAATATAATCTCCCGGCGCAAAACCGGTACATGGTTCTGAAGACGCTTAACCTGAGCAGCATAGTAGTTTGCCCCTGCAGAATTTGGATCGCGGTAAGGTAACGGACTAGCCTGCCAGTCATAACGCATATTCATGATGAGCATAGCAATCCAGATCAGCCCAAATAGTAGTTGAAGAATAAGGTATAATACATTTTCAGATATGGGGTCATCAGATAGCTTCCTATTTCTCTTATTCACTGCTATCCCCGTAATCGATTCTATACTCCTTTACGCTACCCAGCTGCCAAAGATATAATATACTGTCAGCACTTTTACGATCTATTATTTTACTCCATTCCGCTTGAACGCCACTAAATCGGCCACTTGAATCCCGGTTTGCCTGATTATGTACGAAAGTTTGTTCAGCTTCATTCCACCATGAGTCATAGCTATATACGCTAATGAGTGACTGACCAAGCTGACGATTTACAAAACGATCGGTCTCACGTATTTTGCCCCAGATATATCCAAAGCGGATAATCTTCACATCATGACGGATGTCCTGGTATTCATCCAAAGTTCTCCAGATTCTCAAATGCGGGGCATCAGCTTCTTCGACCATCGTTTCGGGGAGGTCCGGAATCCCTCTCTGCCTGCGTTCATCGTTTGCCCGTAAGCCATATTTACCCTTTTCGAGGGGTAATCCAAATACGAGTAGGGATATCAATAGCAGGCTTACAAAAACAATAAATATAAGCGCCAGATACTTTTTTACCTGTGATACTACACGTTCTTCTATCATGGTAAATGCAATGTTTGTAGGATATTAATGATGGGGATATAATATACATACAATACTAGATTAGTCAAACCATGATTAGGTATTTTTCAAGTATATTATTCCGGAGGCAATAGGCAATTAGGCAATTAGGCAATTAGGCAATTAGGCAACTTAATACAGAGTAAGTGAATGGTAACAGATGTGAATAGTGAATAAACTGATCGGTGATCTGGCATCCGGCAGTGAAGCGATCTGACTTCTGTGCTCTGTGCTCTGTGCTCTACCCAATTGACATCGATCCCTTAAACTTATTTCCGAACTCTTTTGCGGCTTTTAATGTTACCATTTTATCCCGATCTACATACGCACCATAAAAGGCAGTATAATCCGAATCATGGATTGCATTTATAAAATATGCTTCCTCTTCAGCCAGATCGAATAAACTTTGCCCAACTAACGTATCCTCCGTCGAATTCAATCCGTGCTTATTCAACGAAGAAACCGCTGCCTGAACCACGCGCTTGTTTTTATCATTCAGTAGTTTCAGTAAAATCGCTTTTGCCAATTGATTTCTTTCATCAGCAAGCGTCTCCGCTACAGCGACCCTCACGTTAAAATCGCCTTTAAACGCAGCATACTCCAGCATCGATGTGTTTTGGGAATTTTTCCAGAACCGGACAAATATCGGTCTGGGTTGTAGAATAGAATACCTTATCAGCAGGTTTATAATAAACATGCCACTCCTCCTCTTGTCTCCGCTGAATAATACGGAAAATCAGGAGGATTGTTACAGTTATAAGTTTAGAGTTCTGAGTTCGGAGTTCGGAGTTCAGAGTTCTGAGTTCAGCCCATGACTTTAGTCATGGGTGAATTAGTAAAGGGCAATTTAATAATTGAATGGTAACAGATGTGAATCGTGAATACGGTGATTGGTGAGCGGTGATCAGCTCGGTGACGCGCAATCGCGCGTCACTACCGCTTCCAGCCAAACTCTCGCAGGCTGATCTTCTCTCCACGAAAGACGATTCCTTCCGCCTCCAATAACGTCTTTTGCAAATCGTAACGGCCGTCTTCCCTGGGCAGGGATATCTCCCCCTTTGAGTTAATCACACGTTGCCAGGGTAACTCCAGCTCACGGGGAGAGCTGTGCAGGGCGTATCCCACCAGACGGGCATGCCCTTCCAGGCCTGCTATTCGTGCCACCTGTCCATAGGTCGCAACAGTCCCTTCCGGGATCATACGAACAACGTCAAAAATAAGCTGATGCTTTTCAGAAATATTCATACAGTATATTACGCCCCGAGATTTATTCTTTCAAGCCCCAACGCGATGTTTTTTAACTGAAGCATCAATACATAAGACTTCAGAAAAGTATATGAAAATCCGACCTTTTATATCAGCTATTTCATCACTCTTCCTACGTAAAAAGAACGCTTAGGGCTCTATTACGACTGAATTTTCTCTTGACAAAATCGGCAGGGCAAGTTAAATTGTTCGACAAGCGAACAAAGTCCGTTCCACACTTAAAAAACCACAGCTCTGATGCGCTATTCATTCCTGGTGCACAATCAGGCTAATAAATATTGACGAACGTCTAGGAGGCTCTTATGGCTTTGGCTAAAATTAAACGCTGCCGAATTTGGTCGGCACGCTTGCTTGCGTTACTAGTGGCTGGCCTGTTTCTCGGTATGCCAACTGAGATCAATGCTCAGGTGGCCAAAGTGACCATTGTGAAAGACGAAACCGGCTCCCGACTACAGGTAGACGGTAAAGACTTCATGATCAATGGTATGAACTGGGACTATTTCCCAATCGGAACCAATTATTCCTACAGCCTCTGGTCACAGCCTGATGCTCTGATTAAGGAAGCATTGGATGCGGAAATGTCGCTCTTACGCGCGATGGGTGTGAATGCAATCCGCCAGTATACCGGTGTACAGCCCAAATGGGTTAAGTATATCTATGAGAATTACGGCATTTTTACCGTGCTTAATCACTCAATGGGACGTTACGGGGTTACTCTGGATGGAGCCTACATCCCTTCGACCGATTATTCCGATCCTAAAACCCGTGCGCAAATCGTTGGTGAGATTGAAGCTGTAATTAAAGAATTTAAAGATACTCCCGGCGTTTTGATGTGGCTTCTCGGTAATGAGAACAACTACGGCCTTACCTGGAGTTCTGCTGAGACTGAAGCCCTTCCTGAAGGTGAGCGAAACGCAGCAAAAGCAAAGCATCTTTACTCTCTTTATGGAGAGTCCGCTCGAGCTATTAAGGCCATCGACACCATACGCCCTGTAGCCATGGCAAACGGTGACGTGCAGTATATCGATCTGATTGCGCAAGAATCCATGGATGTTGATATTTTTGGAACGAATGTATATCGTGGACGATCGATGGGCGATCTGTATAAGGTGGTCAAGGATAAGACCGGTATGCCGGTGTTTTTTACTGAGTTCGGTGCTGATGCATATCATGCTCGTGAGCAGCGTGAAGATCAGTTCACTCAGGCCAGCTATCTGATCGATCAGTGGCAGGAATTGTATGAGCAATCCGCCGGAAAAGGCCGGGTTGGTAACTGTATCGGTGGTCTCACTTTCCAGTTCAGCGACGGCTGGTGGAAGTATCTACAGGATGAGAATCTTGACGTCCACGATATCAATGCATCCTGGCCGAATAATGCCTACCCTGAAGATATGGTTGAAGGCGGCAATAATATGAACGAAGAATGGTGGGGCATTTGTGCAAAGGGTCCGACCGATGCCCGTGGCCTTTACAAGCTCTATCCAAGAGCCGCTTACTATGCACTCATGCAGGCCCATCAAATTGATGTATATGCACCGGGTGTTGATATTCCAGCAATTCAGGAGCACTTTTCAAACATTACGGCTATGAGCTCGGTGCTTGCCGCTCGCGGCGATAAAGCTGCCCTTCAGTCACAGTCCACCCAACGTGTTCGCGTAAGCGGTGTACGGGTAGAGTTTGAGACGTTTAATACCGGCGGAGACCGTATTGCTACACCTGAAGAAGCAATTCCGGGTTCCAATGCACGTCCTGGTTTCCAGGGTTTTGATCACCTGGAATCCTACTTTGCCAGCATTGAAGCCAATCCTGCCGGAAACGTACGAGGACAGCTAACGCTAAATCTTCTGGGCAACGTGCCTAACAATCCTATTGACGAGATTTTTTATGAGAATCGCGGTGTTTCGCGTAGAGTGCTAACCGATGAGACGCCACTCGATCTAACCGGTATCGAGCGTCTGAAGGTCTACAATGCATCTATTAACTGGAGCTCAGATTATTTCAACCTTGAAGGTTTTTATCGCACCGGTCATTATCACTGGGGGTACGAAGGTGACTTCTTTGGCCTGTATCCGGAAGCCAATTACGGTGAAAATATTGACATTTATAATGGTGAAGCACCACTGGGCTTTGAGTTTGAAGGTAAACGAGGCTTGAATGGCCTTAAAGTAGCGTTTGGACCGGAACTATGGTGGGGCGCTAACCCAACCGTAATTGCAAAGTATCAGCGTAAGGTTGGCCCGTTTATGTCTACAGCGATGTTCCAGGAAGACGTTGATGAGCAGGGAGAAACAAGCAGTTCATTTGCTGTTCCGGAGCCGAAAACCCGAAAAGCAACGCTGCATCTGGAAGCCAAGCGTGGCTCCTTCGGACTGGAAGTTGGTGGAATCTGGGCCGGTAAGCCGCTGGTTGGCAGAACGTTTCAAATTGCTGATGGAGACCCCGGTAGCTATCAGCTCTTCGAAGATCAAATCAAAGATTCAGATACCTTTGGTGGTAAGGCCAAGCTGACCTTTCAAAAGGGTAAGTTTAACTGGTATGCACAAGGTGCAGCCATGGGTCTGGTTGCTCAGGGTGGCTGGACACAAACGCTAACCTATACAGGCTGGCATTTAAAAGATACCGGAAGCGGTAACCAGTATAATTTCCTCAGTGGTTTCACTTATCAGTTGGGTAACTGGCAAATCGCACCAAACTTTCTCTGGCAGAAGCCGATCGAAGGTCCGGTTCCATCCGATACTCAGGCACCGGGAAGACCGCGTAACATTATTGACGATCCATTTTCCGTTCGTGCAAACCGCGAAACAACCGCTGGTGAGCTTCTGTTAACTTACGACCCGACTCCGCAAACCTGGATGTATGCCTGGGACAGTGACGTGCGTGAAGACGCTAAGCTGGCTGCAAGCCTGGGATTCATTTTCCGTAGTCATAAGACAACCCAGGACGCTGCAATCGGTATCTTTGCGGACGGACGAACGTTCTTCGCATTCCCGGGTGCTCCTCCGGCACGCGATCTGTGGGAAGCACACGGACGCATCGTATCCAAGCTGAGCAAAACCGTCGGCTTCATCGCGAATCTCTACGGTGGAGAGAATGAGCCGAATGGTGATAGCCCGAGACTCGTAGAACGCTTTGGTGGAGACGTGCGCTTCGCATTTGGCTCTTTTAAGCTTAAGACATCTGCCAAGGTTAATGACTGGGGTCCCTATGACTACCACAGGGACTTCAACCTGACCTTCCCGCTACAGCTTGGCGCAGACATTTCCAACGTGCTTGGCTCACCGGACTGGTTCGATATTCCGCAAACCAGAGTCGGCTTGAAGTTTACTTATCGCACGCTGGATGAGAACTCGCCGCGTTACTGCCCAACAGAGGTTGTTGGAGCAAATGGAACGCTGGTATGTGATGGTACTGCTCTTGGTTTCCAGAATGGAAATGAATGGGAAATCAGAACCTACCTGCACTTGAACCTCGGCATGTAAACCGGGTGTAGTAAAAAACAGGATACCTGGTCAGGAATCCTTGCCCGGACTTAATTCCTGATTTATATTACGTATCATACGTGGCAGTGCCTGCACTGCCGCGTATTTTTTTATCATCTATATACTCCTAAACTCTGAAAGATTATTATGACGAATTTTGAGCGAATTGACAAGGAAGTAGCCGAACTGCTCTCCCGTATGACCCTTGAAGAGAAAATCGGCCAGCTGCATTTAATCAGTGGTGAAGGTGGACACTTATCCGATCATCTTCGCCATACAGTAACCGAAGGTAAAATCGGCGGTATCCTCAATGAAGTAAATCTGGACACCATCAATGAACTACAGCGCATTGCCGTAAATGAAAGTAGATTGGGTATTCCCCTTCTCATCGGCCGCGATGTAATACACGGATTTCGCACCGTATTTCCAATTCCGCTTGGTCAGGCTGCCAGCTGGAACCCGGACATGATAGAGAAATGTGCCAGAGTATCTGCCGAAGAAGCTGCGGCATCCGGCGTTAACTGGACCTATGCGCCGATGATCGATATTGGCCGCGACCCTCGTTGGGGACGTGTTGCTGAAACTATGGGCGAAGATCCCTGGCTTACCGGAACGCTCGCTCAGGCAATGGTGAGAGGATTTCAGGGGGATGATTTATCCAAACCCGGTAGTATTGCAGCCTGTGCAAAACACTTTGCAGGCTATGGTGCCAGCGAAGCAGGTCGTGATTACGCCGCAACGAACGTTTCGGAGAATGAACTGCGTAACGTGCATCTCCCGCCGTTTAAAGCCGCCGCTGATGCCGGAGTAGCCAGCTTTATGACATCTTTTGGCGATATCGACGGCGTACCGGCTTCCGGTAATGAATTCCTGCTAAAGCAGATTCTACGGCGTGAATGGCAGTATAACGGCTTTGTCGTAAGCGACTGGGAATCTATTCGTGAACTAAGCGTTCATGGATTGACAGCGAATGACAAGGAAGCTGCATGCGAAGCGATTAATGCCGGCGTCGATATGGAAATGACCAGCGATAGCTACCCGAATTTTATTAAAGAGCTGATGGATGAAGGTAAGGTGACCATAGAGCAGATCGACTACATGGTTAGTAATATCCTACGCTGCAAATTCAGGTTGGGTCTTTTTGATACAGCTCATACCGATACCTCAATTTTTCCCGCCAGCGGAAATGAACAGTATCTACAACTGGCAAAGGAAGCAGCCGCAGAAAGCATCGTGATGTTGCAGAACAATCATAACCGGCTGCCGCTTAATCGTTCGGAGCTGAATAAACTTGCAGTTATTGGCCCACTTTCGGATGATGACTATGAGCAGCTGGGAACCTGGATTTTTGATGGTGATCCGTCTCTGAGCCAGACAGTGCTGCAAGCCATAAATCAAAGCGCCGGAGAGCATACCGAAATTCAGTATGTACGTGCAATGGAGACCTCACGCTCACGTAGCACGGAGCATTTTGAAGAAGCCGTAGAAGCCGCCAGGTCGTCCGATGTAGCCGTTCTCTGCATGGGCGAAGAGTCAATCCTCTCAGGTGAGGCTCACTGTCGTGCCGACATCAGTCTGCCCGGTAATCAGGAAGACCTGATTGCTGCAGTTGCAGCTACAGGAACACCGATTGTGCTGGTAATCCTTGCCGGTCGTCCGCTAACGCTGCTTAACGTTTTACCTAACGTAGACTCCATTCTTTTCGCCTGGCATCCCGGAAGCATGGGTGGCCCGGCTATCGCAGATATCCTCTTTGGTGACAGAGTACCTTCCGGTAAGCTGCCCGTTACATTCCCCAAAATGGTTGGTCAGATTCCGATCTATCACTCACAAAAGAATACCGGTCGACCGGCGACACCGGAGACGTATCGCCATATCGACGACTTCGAGCCACGGGCGCATCAGGTATCACTCGGAAATACCTCCTTCCACTTTGATGCCGGTTACACGCCCCTCTTCCCCTTTGGCTTCGGCTTATCGTATACCGAATTTCACTACAGCGAGATACAGTTAAACACCGCTGAGTTGCAGATGGGTGGAACGCTCGAGATAAGCGCAGAAGTAAGAAACAACGGGGAGCGCGCAGCACTGGAAATCGTACAGCTGTATATCCGTGATCTGGTCGGCAACGTTACCAGACCGGTAAAAGAGCTGAAAGGATTTGAACGGGTTCATCTGGAAGCCGGTGAAAGCAGACGCGTCTCCTTTACACTGCATACCGACGATCTGGCTTTTTTCAATCGCAAGATGGAGAAGGTTACGGAAGCAGGTGATTTTCACGTTTGGATAGGTGGGAATTCGGATACGGAATTGAGGGCAGAGTTTAAGATTGTTTAATACATTTCTTTGTCAAAGGTGCATGGTGAGAAATTTATTTAAAATATTATTTTGTCACCCTCCCGACGCGTCGGGAAGGGACCAAGATAAACCTCAATAGGGCTTCGACAAGCTCAGCCAGACTAAATTTAAACAACTCTTACGGAGCAAATATATTTGTTCGAGCACTGACCCTGGCTTCACCCCAACTGCCATCCTGAGCGGAGTCGAAAGGCTTGATAAAGTTTTTGTCATCCTGAGCGGAGTCGAAGGATAGATAGGGTAAGGTAGTTGTCGCACTTCGAAGGAGTTTATCCTGAGCACCTCGACTTCGCTCGGCACAGGCTCTGTCGAAGGACTCCGTGTGACAACTCTCCGCTCAGTGTGACAACCCTCTGCTCAAAATAGCAATGCCACTCTCAGTGTGGCATTGCTACGCTCAGCATGTTACTCTATTCTTATACAGATTTATTTACGCTGCTTTAAAAACGTCTCGAAGGATGGTTTTGGAGTGCGATCTTCATAGAAAACGCCCCAGTGCTTTTCTACTTCATTAGGACCGGTTGCGTCTCCCCCGCCCTTCCAGGGCTCATCAAATGCCTCAAATAAAAATGTTGTCACCTGATTAGATTCAATCCATTCATCCAAAGCAATCAGAAACTCACCCTGAGCGCGAGTGCCGACTTCTCCGATGATCAGAGTACCCTGCTGACCGTCGCCCGTTTTCTCGGCATTATAAGTCGTTGCCCAGCCGGTTTCTCCCAGAACAATCATACGATCCGGATGTGCTGCAGAAATTGATTTGTAGACAGAGTCTGTCCAGGAAACAGCATTATCAAGGGTGATGCTGTTCCACATCGCGTACATGTGACAGACAATAAAATCGATTTCTGAAGCAACAGCCTTACTCTCCGGTTTATTCCAGAAGTTATAGTCATCAGCAACGGTGACCGGGGTTTTGGTATATTTCCTTGCAGCCCGTACATAACGCAGTAAATCTTCCGTTGCCATTTTATGTGCCGACCAGAACACCTGCGTTTCATTACCGATATTCAGCGCCATTAGCACATCCGGATATTTGTTTGCCAGTTCAATACCGCGCATTACCTGTATAGTGTTCAGTTTGCGACGCTCAGGGTTATCCGTTTCATTTTCCAGCCACACTCCCAGCATCACGCGTATCGGCAGCTTGCTTCTACGCAGAACTTTTAAGACGCGCTCGGTATCATCGTCTGATGCATACATGCGGATCAGATTCCAGTGCTTCGAAACGATCATCAGATCTTCCAGAATATCCGCTTCGCTTGGCCCAACCTGGCCCGGCGCCTGTCCTTTACGATAGGGGCCGTAGGAAACGGCATTTCCGATCCACTTTCCGTCCAGATAAGGCTTAAAGTCGCGCTTTACCATTGGGCTCTCAGCTTCGGGGGAGGCACCTTCCAATAGCTGAGCTTCCAACTGCTTGATGTCTGGTTGTGGTTGGGCCTCTTCCCCGGCACAAGCTGCCAGGAGCAGGGCACTCAAAATCAAGCCTAATATCGAAAATCGGTTAATAGCATTCTCCTTTATGTTGAAATCTCACAAGTCTACGCTTGGCTTCGACGGAGTTTATCCTGGGCATGTCGAAGGGCTCAGCCTGAAGCGAGCCGGCTATAGAAAATCGTGATGCAGTGACGCACAATCGTGATGCAGTGACGCACAATCGTGATGCAGTGACGCACAATCGTGATGCAGTGACGCACAATCGTGATGCAGTGACGCACAATCGTGCGTCACTACAGTGTTTCTGTGTTCTAAGATGGATATGTTAGACCAAACCCATACGGGAACAGTGCTCCGGTTTGTCCGTCATCCTTGTTAAGGGTTTGCGTGACATCTTTGGGCCAGCTAAAGGACAGACGGCCGGTAAATCCATGATCACCGAGCAGGACGTCAGCTACGCCTTGTCCCTCAGAACCGGGTAGCCAGGCGGCAACGAAAGCATTTGATGCTTCTATTTCCTGGTTGATCACCAGCGGCCTACCCGATATCAGTACGGCTATTACCGGAATTCCCTTTGCTGCAATGCGCTTGATGGTAGCCAGATCTTCCGGATGGCTGTTTGCCAGTTCCATAGAGGCGGCATATGGTTTAAGCTCAAGTCCCGGACGTTCCATTCCGGAACCAATCGCAACGGTTCCATCGCTGCGTATATCGCCGAGGCCTTCAGCATATGGTGTTTCACCGATAACAACGATTGCAGCATCAAATTCTCCATCATCTGCGGCAGAACCGTCTGCACTTAGAACAGCGGACGGTACTTCACGCTGGATTCCTTCCCAAATCGATGATCCACCGATAATCGCATGGTTTCCGGACGTTCCCTGCCATTCGACGGTAAAGCCACCACACTGATGTCCGCGGTTATCTGCATTCTTACCGGCAACCAAAATGCGCTTACTCTTATTCAGCGGTAGCAGATCATCCTGGTTTTTCAAGAGTACCATCGACTTACGCACGGCCTCTCTGGCAACTTCACGGTGCTCTTTCGAGCCAAAACTACTGTGGTTAGACCAGTAACGCTCTGCAGGACGCGGTCTTTCGAAAAGACCATAAATATGCTTCACGGTTAGAATACGTCGCACGGCATCATCAATGCGAGCCATAGGTACGCGTCCCTCATTCACCAGATCTTCCAGGTGTTTCAGAAAATCGCGGAATTCTTCCGAGACCATAAACATATCGATTCCGGCATTCACCGACTTTTCGATAGCCTTCTTATAGTCATCATCCAGCTGATTGATTCCATTCCAGTCCGAGATGATAAATCCGGCAAATCCCATTCGGCCCTTCAATACCTGACTCAGCAGGTATTCGTGGCCATGACATTTATCGCCATTCCAACTGCTGTAGGACGCCATTACCGTTAAGACACCGGCTTCCAGAGCATTGTAGTAAGGCTTGATATGCACATTTTCCAGTTCATCACTCGATACTTTGGTATCTCCCTGGTCAACGCCATCGGTAGTGCCACCATCACCAACCCAGTGCTTTGCACAGGCAATCACGCTGTCTCTACCCAGGTCTCCCTGCATTCCTCTAACAAAGCGCCCGGAATAGCTTGAAACGATTTCCGGATCTTCCGAATAGCTCTCGTAAGTTCTTCCCCAACGATCGTTTCTGGCAACCGCAAGCGTAGGTGCAAAGGTCCACTCGACACCGGTAGCCAGTATCTCTTTCGCTGTTACTTTCGCAATCCGTTCCATCAGCTCAGGATCGTTTGCAGCTCCCAGACCGATGTTATGCGGAAAGACCGTTGCGCCTTTTACGTTGCTGTTTCCATGCACCGCATCAACACCATAGAGCAGCGGTATCGCAAGGTGATTTTCATCGGCTTCCATAGAGGCGGCCCAATAGGCATCATTCATATCTACCCAATCCTTCGGCGTATTGTCTCCCGGGAGTGAACCGGCGCCGCTAAGGATAGATCCGAGGTGATAATTCTTTACGTCATCTGGTGTAGCAGCCATGCGCTCAGTCTGCACCATTTGACCGATCTTTTGTTTCAGATTCATTTTTGCCAGTAATTCTTCAACCTTCTCGCCTATTCCTTTCGGAGCAGTCGGAGCAGCACTTACAATCGGAAGTGCTTCAGCTGAAGCAGCCGGAGGTTCCTCATCAAGACCACCACGACGACGTTCCAGCTCTTCGCGTATTTCATGCGCTTTCTCTTCCGTAATCGGAAAGGTTGCCACTGCCCAGATAGCAATAACAGAGAAAATAATCGGTAGCCCGACATCAAACAGGCGCATCAGGAAGAGTGTTTCGGCAGTTTGAGCACCTTCGAGGGCAACATCAAATCCGGTTGCGTTCAGCAGGTATCCACCGGCAGCAAGGGCTGCAGCCATTCCCAGCTTTACGACCCACCAGAAGATAGAACCAAACATACCTTCACGACGCTCATAGGTTTCCAGTTCATCATAGTCCACCATATCAGCAACCATTGAAGGCATCAGTGTAAACAGTCCACCAAGCCCAAACGCCAATAGCGGAGCCGGCACGATAACCAGCCAGGGTATTTCCGGATTATAGCAGGGCCATTTTAGCGCATAGCCTGCAATCGAGGCCCAGGTGGCAACATAGAACGCTTTGCGTTTTCCGATCTTCGTTGCCAGCCAGGTGATGAAAATAATTACCAGGAAGGTTGAAACCGCCCCGGCAGTTCCGGCATAACCGGCATATTCCGCCCCCAGCGTTTGATCTCCACCAAATACGTAGTAGATAATGACGTAGAACTGGAAGGATGAGATCAACATAAATCCGTTGAATACCATAAAGGTGGCCAGACAGAGCTTTAAAAAAGGGCCGGATTTCAGAACGGTTCCAAAACCTTTAAAGAATTCCAGGATGTTTTTACTAAATGCTGCGAGGCCGGTTTCTTTTTCCTCCTCGCTGGCTTCAGCAGCCTCGGTAAAATCGACAAATCGTTCCCTGAGTAAAATAGCCGGAAGGATACCGACAGCAATGGTAAACACACCGATGATAATAGCCAGGCCGGCGGCTCCATCAGCCTGATTATCAAAAAAACCTTCATAAGTCATAATCCACAGAAACCACGGCGATACGACATAGGCTAATTGGCCAATGAAGTTTTGCACACCCATCAGGCGAGTGCGTTCGTGATAGTCCGGGGTTAATTCGTAACCAAGTGCGACCCATGGAGTCGCAAAAACAGTATAGGCGAGATAAAATATAATGGAGCCGATCAGAAAGTAGTAGAAGTAGAAATCCTCACTTTGACCTTGAGGCAATTGCCAAAGGAGTGCAAAAATAACCCCTGCTGCAATTGCGCCCCAAAAGATATAGGGCCTTCTTCTCCCCCATTTCGATCTTGTTCGGTCGGAGATAAATCCCATCATCGGATCGGTAAGAGCGTCGGTAAGTCTCGGTAGGGCGCCGAGAAGACCTACGAGTGCTGGATTCATTCCAAAACCGAGGTTCAAAACGATCATCATTCCACCGCTGGCGGCGGCAAGCAGATTATTAACAAAAGCCCCTAATCCATAAATCAGCTTGTTGCCGAAGGAAATACGATCCTCTGGTGCCGTTTCATAATGTTTGGCAGTGCTCATTGCAGGCTCCTTTATAGCGGTGCGTGATTCTGAGGAAGGTTGCCTTTAATCTCCATCAATTAAAGGCAACGGAATATTTCGTGAGTCAATAGGATTGACTTAAGATGATTTGTTATATACGCGGACGTAGTCGATAACCATAGTTTGAGGAAACACAGTGGTCGCATCTGGTGGCCCAACATATCCCCCACCTACTGCCACATTAAGGATGATGAAGAAGGGCTGATTGAAAACCCAGGCGCCATTTACATCATCCGGTGTTACGCGGTGATATAGTTTGTCATCAACATACCAATCGATGGAGTTTTCATTCCATTCGATAGCAAAAATGTGAAAGCCGGTATCAAAACGGCTATTCGGCAGGGTATAGCTTCTTGTTACACCACCACCTGCTGAATACCCCGGGCCGTGGACCGTCGCATGTACGATACTTGGCTCCTGACCACGATATTCCATAATATCGATTTCACCGCACTGCGGCCATCCCACGGTATTAAAGTTTTCTCCCAGTAGCCAAAATGCCGGCCAGATTCCTTGTCCCCAGGGTAGCTGTATTCGGGCTTCAATGCGACCGAATTTTCTGGTAAACTTATTAGCGGTAGTGATTCGTGCTGACGTATAATTGCTTCCCTGAAAGGACTCTTCACGGGCTATAATTAGGAGATTCCCCTGACCATCCAAGGAGACATTCGTCGGTCTGTCGGTATCAAACTCAAGCTGATTATTTCCCCAGCCGGTGCCGATATCAAAATTCCAGGTTGCAGTATCCGGTAGCTGCCCAATGGGGCCGTCAAAATCGTCTTCCCAAACAAGCTCGAAATTCCCGTCTCCATTTCCTTCGGAAGAACTGCTGCATGCCGCAAGGAAAAGCATACTTATCGAAACAATCAATACCAGAACAAAATCTATCTTATTTCTAATCATATCTGTCACCCTTGTTAAATCATATGTTTAAAAAAGCTAACTCATGAAATTCTTTGTTAAGCGCGTATGTGGCGGCACCCGTTGCAATCGCTCGACTCCCAAGCTCACTCATGCAAATTTCCATATCTGCCGCGGAAGTAACCAACGTACCGCTGTTTACGCGGTCCCTGATCGGACCGAGTAGCATATTGTCCAGTTTTGTTAAGCTGCCGCCAAGAATTACTTTTTGCGGATTCATCAGGTTACACCAACCGGCAATTGCAATACCCAAATAATCGGCTACTTCCTTAACTATCTTCTGTGCAAGCTCGTCACCTTGCAGGGCTGCATCTTCAATATTGTTCAAACTGGGTTGCCTATTTGCCAATAAACTATCCGGATAATCCTTTAGCAGAATCTGCAACCGTTCCTCAAGGGCAGGCTCTCCGACATAAGATGCCAGACAACCGTTCAATCCACAGACACATTTGCGTCCGGTGGAGTCAATTGGTATGTGTCCGAATTCACCGGCAACTCCATTTGCTCCCCGATAGGTTTCTCCATTCAGGATATAACCAGCTCCAATACCAAACGCTATTTTAATATAAATCAGATCTTCTATTCCGCGTCCTGCACCCCACCAATATTCCGCAAGAGCTCCCAGATTCGCATCATTATCGATATGAAAGGGAACATCAAATTCCTGTAAGATTTGATCGAGTTCTACGCTTCCCTTCCAGGCTGGGATAACAATTTCCGGTAGCCAGGAGGGCTGTAAGGGATCTACCGGGCTTGGGACAGCAATTCCGATTGTGAGCAGCTGACTTTTCACGAGACTATGATCTGCCAGCGCTTCGTTACAAAGCCGGGTGATTAGTTCTCGTGTCCCTTTTGGATCTGAGCGTACCGGCCAGGGCTCTTCTTTCCAGCTAATGAGCTTTCCCCGTAAATCCGTCAGCGCCACTGCAACATGAGTGACGCCGATATCAATACCTATAGTAACGTATGTTTCATCCTGAAATTCAAGAACGATCGGCTTACGTCCACCGCTGGATTTACCACTGCCTACTTCGTTGATAAATCCCGAGGTAAGTAAAACCTTTACAATCTCTGTGACGGTAGAGCGGGACAATCCAAATTGGCGGGCAATTTCAGCACGTGATATACGATGTTCTCTCCAAATTAAGCGAAAAACCGATTCTGCCAAAGGCCTGGCGCGCAGCGGATCTGTGCTCCGCTGCCCGATTTTTCCAGTTAATCGCTTATGATTCACTTTCGTGTCCATGAAAGCAACCCTTTATGAATCACTTTGCTTATCGGTAAAACAGTATGTTATCGACATAAACGGTATTCGGATCGCCGGATATAATCAGCTGAGCCAGATGACCGCGATTAAGTAGATTAACAAAGTCCGTAAACGGAATGGAAAGGGTTTTCCATTCCCCGTTACTTACCGACGGCGTTGTCGTTTCATCGAGAAATATTTCATGCTCGGTATCGTCTCCACCCTCGAACATTCCGTCCGCACCAAAATCAACAATCTTGATTTTGAATACTGCCGGAGGTGCTGTTGGATCCGGAGACCAGTAATCCATGGTAAAGTGGGTCATACCTGAAGCATCAATGGTCTGGGAGGTAAATTCTATCCCCGCGAAAACCATATTAGTATACAGCTTGGTGTCATCACCGGCAACAGTAATATCTGCAAAATCTGCATCATCCCAAATTGCCGACCAGGTGTCAACCGCAACATCGGTATAGGCATTGCTGAACAGAGAAATAACGTCAGCAGCCGGGTAGGTCGGTGTAGGTGCAGGCGTGGAAGGTTCATTCGGATTACCGCCTCCGCCATCGACATAGAACAGGACGTTGTCCACATACACCGTATTCGGATCACCGGAAATAATCAGCTGAGCCAGGTTTGCGCGATTTGTAAGGCCTACAAAATCACTAAATGGGATAGACAGCGTATTCCACTGACCGTTTGCAACGGAAGGAGTGGTTGTTGCATCCAGTGCTATTTCGTGCTCTGTATCGTCTCCACCCTCGAACATTCCATCCGGTCCGAAGTCTACCAGCTTAATCTTGAAAGCTGCCGGAGGAGCTACTTCATCCGGAGACCAGTAATCCATGGTGAAGTGGGTCATTGCAGATGCATCAACAGTCTGCGTAGTAAATTCTGCTGCTGCAAACACCAGATTTGTATACAGCTTTACGTCGTCACCGGCAATTTGGATATCGGCCAGATCAGCATCATCAAAGGATGCAGACCAGGTGTCTACCATTACATCGGTGTAGGCATTACTGAACAGCGAGATAACATCTGCTGCATCATAAGTCGGTGTTGGTGCCGGTGTTGTTGGCTCATTCGGGTTACCGCCACCACCGTCTGAGTAGAAGTAAACATTATCTACATAAACCGTGTTGGGGTTTCCTGAGAAGATCAGCTGTGCCAGGTTACTGCGGTTTGTCAATCCGACAAAGTCGCTGAAAGGCAGATCGATGGATACCCAGTTATTGCTCGTAATGGCTGGATTCGTATTGGCATCAAGCGTTAGTTCATGCTCGGTATCGTCACCACCACCAAATGCATCATCTGCTCCAAAATCTACCAGTTTGATTTTGAATACTGCCGGAGGTGCGGTATCGTCCGGAGTCCAGATATTCATATGGAAACGATTCATACCGGAGGCATTCACCGTAGGTGCGGTGAACTCTGCTGCTGCAAAAGCAACATTTGTATACAACTTCACGTCATCACCGGCAATCTGTATGTCTTCCAGGTCAGCCTGATCAAAATCTGCAGACCAGGTCGTTACCGGAACATCAGTATAGGCGTTGCTATAGAGTGAAATAACGTTAGCGGCATCTACTGTCGGCACAGGAGCAGGAGCGCTCGGTCCCGGAGGTGCTTCATTAACATTAACTGTTATTTCACCGCTTGCGGCGGTTGAACCCAGACGGGCAGATATTGTAGCCGTTCCGAGGCCTACTGCCGTAATGGTACCGTCATCAGCTACAGAAACAACCGAAGCATCGGAGCTGGAATAGGTAAAATATCCTTTGGCTGCCACCACAACAACATCTTCTCCGGCAGCATTTACCGTAACGGACGTTCCGGTAACCTCTACTTCATCGCCGACCTGAACATCGACAACTTCAGTATTTATAAGCGGACGAACCTGAGCAAGCGTACCAAGCTTTTCAAATTGAACGTCGTCGAAGAACAGCTCATATCCTTCACCGTTTTCCGGCCCCTCAGCAAAGAAGAAAAATCCACCTTCTATTTCCAGCTTGGACGCCAACGGTATTGGTATAATATACTTTTTCCAGCTTCCGGATACCGGAATTGCATTTCGCTGTGCTGGAAAGAGTGAATTTCCGGAGTTATCATTTCCAAAACCCACCAGGTCTATGTTAGCAACCCTGCTGGCTCTTGCATAGAATGTCAGGGCATTAAAACCGGTTAAATCACGTCCACCGCTATTGCTTACAAAAGCTCCTCCGGCAAATGAACCGGCTGGGTCACCGAAGCTGGGAACCGTAATTTTAAGAGCGCTTGTACCACTATTGGTATTTCCGGTTTCGATATCCAGAGCATCAACTTTTGATCCTCCGAAGGCCTGATAGGTGACTCCAGGGCCAAATCCATCTATAAATATTTCAGGGTCACTGGGAAATGAGGCGGGATCCAATCCGGCGATATCCCTTTGACATCCCAAAACGCCAATTAATGCCGTCATCGCGACAATAGAAACAAGGCGAAAAATTCTTCTCGAGATCATGACTTGACTCCAGAGTTAGTTACGGGCATTTTGAACCAGTTTAAAGATTACAGCAGGGGATGCTGAATGGTCCAAACAACTTTGTTCGATTACCGAACAATTTAGCAGCAGATAGCGAAATTGTCAAGAAAAAAAGCAGTTGATGAGTTTAATATTTTTCAAGGTGTGTTGAAAAGGATTATTCGGGTGTATGAAATAAAAAATCGACAGTAACGATTGAGTTACTGCCGATCCAAATTGCAGGTACTGATACAATATTAATCAGCGCTGTTCAGCTTCCAATCATAGCCCTTATACTTGATCTTGTTCGAGTCATCCATAACTGCAGCCTTTTTATCTTCAGAAACATAAGTTGCAAGATAATTGCGTACAGAACCGGAGGTCTCTTCGAAATCATCCTTGAACCAGTCGAACAACTTGCTGAGTTCGAGCTTACCGTTGCTGATCTTCAACCAGCGTTCGTCATTCAGTGCAGCCTTGCTTGCTGCGTCCAGCTGCTCGTTCAGCGACTCGGCAATATAAGCGCGGTTTGATAGCGGCGGACAACCAATTGAAGCGCAGTTTACAGCAAAGTGAAGACGGGCATCTTTAAAGGTCGGACGCATGATATCATGCTCGATATTATCCAACGTCAATTCCTTTCCGGCAACAGTTACAACTTTCCGCTTCCAGGGTGATTTAAAAATTCCACCAATATCCTTGATGCTTTCCAGCGGATAGTTCTGAATCACCAGTTCAAGAGTAGCGGCATTATAAAGGTTTATCCAGTAGGCGAAGGCCTCAGAGCGATTCATATCTTCCGGATTTAATGCTTCCAGCGCATCGACATAGGCCGAAAGAGTTTTTTTATCCACATCGCTCTTTGACAATCCGGCATAATCAAATCCAAAGCCTTTCACATATTTTTGAAGTAAGGCTTCATAGGGCTCGTGAACTGTTCCGGCTGCACCGGCGAAGAGGGCAGAGCCGAATCCCAGGAGCATAGCTGAAACTAACGTTATAAAAATAGTTTTCTTCATTTTCATCCTCATTCTCACTTAGATGTATTCTTTTGACTTATTCTCGTATTTCAATGTCACTTATCTAATTAAACATTTTCATGGAAGTTGATCATAACAAAAGCATCACGAATTGGTAAAAGTTCATCAGGCAGCAGTCGCTACGTTCCTTATGAGCGGTCACTCCGTTCCCTGTGAGTGTTCGCTTAGCTCACCGGCAGTTGGTAATTATTATAAATGAACTGTGAAAAGGCTAAGGTTAAGGTTCGGCTTTAGCCCATGACTTTAGTCGTGGGTAAACAGAGGTTCGTAATCCATCTCACCGTTTCTCACAGTCTCTCACCGTATCTACCCGCTTTACTGCCTAACAATCCCCAGCTCTAAACGATTTCCCGTAAACGGATGCTCCAGCGAACCCAGAATCTTCACGCCACTCCTCCCGTTAGCTAATTCGCTTACTGATTTTTGCACGCCAAGAATAATCAACTGCCCGGGTTCTAAGGCCTTATTATTAGTAAGCTGCTCTTCTGAGCGATAAAATAAACGGTCGCCGGGGATAACCATTTGCATATCCGGCCTACCCCACTCACGGATAAGCTGAGCAGCAAGTCCATAGTCGTCACACATCAGCCAATCCGCTTTCTGCACATCCACTTTCTCGCTAAGCAAATTAGCAAACTCGGAAAGATCCTGATATTCCTTCGAACGTTCACTCCAGCTACGCGTTGGTGAGACTCTCGCCTCGCGGGTTCCAGCCTGAATACTGTAGCTGGCTTCAAACAACGGTAGCCGCTCTTCCATGTCCCGCACAATTCCCGGGAAAGCGAAAACGATGATAATAAAGATGCTGCATAAAAGGCTTAGAATTAGTGCAGGACGAAAAAGTTTTGGCCTGGTTGCCGGCCATAAAAGCAGCAACGCAGGGAGTAACCAATTCCCTTTCACCTGTTGGGTAACAATCATGGCTAAACCAAAAGCTGCAAAAACCGCAAATATAACCAATGTCGAATAGCGCTGTAAGTTCGTTATTCGCTGATAGTCTTCAGATATTTCCCTGTGCTGCCATATGCCTGCCATAAATCCGAGAAATATTGCCGGGCCTCCCAGCAACAGAATATACCCGAACTGTATTAGCAGAGCCTTTAGAACTCCTATTGAGGGATCCATACGACCAAATTCAGCTATTGCCATAATTAAGTCCGGTTGCAACTGGGACAATATTGCACCAATAAGCAATGCCAGGACAATGCATGAGGCCATTAGAATCAGACCGGAACGACCGCGATTTTGCCAGAGCATATAGGCCGCTGCTGGTAATACAACCAGTCCGGAGAGCTTCGCCCAAAATGCCAGGCCGGCAAAGATACTGGCCAATAACATCTTCCCTTCAAAGGCGGCGATTAAAAACGTCAGAATACAGCTAAGCAACAGCATATCAGGATGAAGAATACTTCCGGCATAAATCATCCACGGGCTAAATGCTAGAGCGCTAACAGCTGCTATCCGGCTCAGCGAGTTGACCTGCAGGTGCTGTAAAAAACGGTATAACAACAAAATTGCCAGCGTTCCTGCAATAATGGACGGGAATCGCAGCTGAACGGTATCCGGTAGCGGAGTCCAGCTAAACAGCTTCACAAAAAGCTGCAGTAACGGAGAGTACGCAAGTTCGGGATGCTCAGCCCAATAGGCGTAAGTCGCTTCATCCCTTCCTGCTCCGGGCAGCAGTATCAGTGGCAGGCGCAATAGTAATGAGATGCAAATAATAATCGATAGTAAGACCGTCTCGCGCTTCATATCCCTTGGCAATCGCAGGTTTATAGTATTATACGCATCAAGTAATTATTTGGATTAGCGTGGCTGGCAGGTAGGACAATAACAGTATTTCCGTCCACCGGAAATTTCCTTAATTATCGTATCTTCGCAGTCATAGCAAGTGAGCCCGTGTCTTACGAAGACGTGGTGTCGATATTCTCTTCTGGTGAAGCCTGCGCTTTTTAGTTGCTTTACCCTCTCTAAATCATTGGTGATCCCCTTGGTCTTATAAGATTGCCTCGTGAGATTAAGAGCTGCTTCAGCCAGCTTATCCAGCTGCTCCTCTGAGCAATCTTTGGGACGCATTGACGGATGGACGCCGGCTACAAATAAAATTTCGCTACGCAGATAGTTTCCCACTCCAGCCAGGAATTTTTGGTCCAATAGAAGAGAAAGCAGCCCTCGGCGAAAAAATCGCTTATCCGTAAATTGTGCGCGTACTCTTTCAAGCGTCATCTCTGGAGAAAGTAAATCAGGACCGATTCTGGAGATAAACGGATGTGACGCGACCTCTGTATCCGGAAGCACTTCAATATCGGAGGCGCTGTAGAGCAAAGCAGATTTATCTGCAACGTGTATGGCCAGTCTCAATTGTCTATTTGTCTGTGGCACGTTACCGCGCTTCACCACCTGCCACTTTCCGTAAAGCTGGTTGTGACTGTAGATATTCCAACCATTAGCAAAACGGGTCAGCATTGCTTTACCATAGGTCTCAATTCGCAGGATCGTATCACCTAAAAATAACGCCTCGAACTGTTTTAGATGATCAAATGCAAAAAACATCTCTTCGACAGGCTTCTCTACAACGGCTTTCGCAATTTTATCTGCAGCTAATCGTATTTCCGGACCTTCGGGCATGTTTTCCTCGGTTTAAAGTTCAGAGTTCTGAGTTCAGAGTTCTGAGTTCAGAGTTCTAGCCCAAAACTTTAGTTGTGGGTGAATAGGCAATTGGGCAATTGGGCAAATTTTAGTAGTAAAAAATAAACGTGAATCGTGAATCGTGTTATTTACTCCTTTACTACCTTAACAATTTGTCTCAGAGTGTTTCTGTTTACCCCCGCTCACCCGCTCTCACCCTCTCCCGCTCCGAGATGACACACAGGCCCTTATGTACTCAGACTTCTGACTTCTGACAGCAAAGCGCTCTGTGTTCTGTGTTCTGTCTTCTTTTTCCCTTTGAACACATCATTCAATAACATACATTCAAAATGAGCGTTTTGGGCGTTATAATTTATTTTCTACGGTCGATTATTAGAATGCGAAGGCCAAAATAGACACCCCGCTCTCTAAAACAAAGAAAAAGCAGCGCAATTTTAGTTTACAATAAAAGGTCTTGATTATGAGTCTTATAGCCGAATCCAAAACAGCGAGAGAAATCATTTTGAATTCTGATGAATTAGAAACTACTGCAATTGAATTTCGCAATGTCAGCAAGTCTTACCGGGAAGGGGGTCGGGAACATTATGTATTAAACGAAATGGATTTCGTGCTTCCGGAAGGTGAAATCATTGTCCTGCTGGGGCGAAGCGGATCGGGTAAGTCGACAATTCTGAACCTTATCAGTGGAATTGATTTACCAACCAGCGGGGAGATCATGGCAAAAAAACGCTCGCTCTCAGCGATGGATGAAGAAGAACGTACTCTTTTCCGCAGACAGCATATCGGCTTTATCTTTCAGTTTTTCAATCTTATCCCAACTCTTACCGTTCTGGAGAATCTATTGCTGCCTCTGGAATTAAATGATATAACCGGGAAAGAAGCTACCAATCGCTGTATGTCGATGCTTGATGAAGTTGGACTGGCAAATAGAAGCAGCAGTTTTCCTGACATGCTATCCGGCGGAGAGCAACAGCGGATTGCCATTGCCAGGGCACTTATCCATGAGCCGGACATCGTTCTGGCAGATGAACCGACAGGCAATCTGGATGCAGAGACCGGTGCAAAAGTAATCGACCTGCTCGATCGGTTAATCCGTAAGCGTGGAAAGACCATGATCATGGCAACCCATAGCCGCGATGTAATACGCCTGGCAGATAAAGTTTACAGCATGAAAAACGGTACGATGCAGCTTCAGGAGATGGAGAAATGAACATCTTAAGACGCTATAGTCTTCGCTACATGCTGAAGCACCCCTGGCAAATCGGATTGTCCATCCTCGGTATTGCACTTGGTGTAAGCGTAGTTATTGCTATTGATCTGGCAAATAGCAGCGCATCACGTGCATTTGAGATCTCTATGGAAAGTGTTTCCGGTAGGGCAACACATCAGGTTGTCAGCAGCTCCGCCGGGGTTCCTGATTCAGTATATAGAAATCTAAGGCTGCAAACCGGCTTACGGAAAGCTGCACCGATAGTAGAGAAGCACGTTATCGCCGGTGAAAGCCGGACCATGCGCCTTCTAGGCGTAGATCTTTTTGCGGAACGGCCCTTTCGATCTTATCTGGACAGTCTGAATCTGGGTAGGGGTGGCCCCGGCATTAACGGATTGATGGCAACACCCGGAAGTGCGATTCTATCTGCTGAAACGGCAGACGCAATTGGGGTAGGCGTTGATCAGGATTTAACGATTTCATTCAGTGGAAGAACGTCGACGCTAAAGGTTATAGGACTGCTGACTTCGGATAGCGACAAAAGTCGCCGAACTATGGCAGACCTTATTATCTGTGATATCGCAACAGCACAGGAAGCATTGGGAATGCAGGGAGCTCTCAGCCACATTGATTTAATCCTGCCCGCAGGAGAGTCCGGAGCACAAGCTGAAGCGAACGTTCGAGAGGCATTGGGCACATCTGCCAGGCTCATCCAAACCGAATCACGGAGTGGTGCCCAGGCGCAGATGGTCGAGGCGTTTCACCTGAATCTAACGGCACTGAGCCTACTGGCACTTGTGGTTGGTATGTTCCTGATCTATAACACGATCACTTTTTCTGTGGTGCAGCGCCGTTCACACATCGGCCTGCTACGTGCAAACGGCGTAACCCGAAATGAAATCCTGAAGCTGATTCTCGGCGAAGCTCTGATACTCGGCGTCATCGGCACAGCAATGGGCTTATTGCTGGGCATTTTAATGGGCCGCGGAATGTTGCTGCTCATTACCCGCACGATTAACGATTTGTATTTTGTGCTGAACGTTTCGGAAATGGAGATCGGAGCCTTGAATATGTTGAAAGGCGCAATATTAGGAATCGGCGCGTCTCTTCTGGCTGCTCTGCAACCAGCACGCGAAGCGACTAATACCCCTGCACGTAGTGCGATTTCACGTTCTTCTATCGAACGATCGGTTCGAAAACGCATTCCACAACTTAGCTTACTCGGTGTAGGATTTATAGCCCTCGGTACAATTATCCTGTGGATTCCACAGCACAACCTGTGGCTGAGTTATGGTGGATTACTGCCCCTGTTTCTTGGCTTTGCGCTCCTGACTCCCTTGGCTGTGGTTACCTTTAGCAAAATACTTTCTCCTATCACGGGTTCGCTATTTGGCTTATTAGGGCGGATGGCCTCTCGTGATATGGCGGCTCAGCTAAGTCGCACAACCATTGCGATTGCCGCTCTGGCCATTGCAGTTGCGGCAACAATTGGCGTAGGTACTATGGTAAACAGCTTTCGATCTACGGTGGTTCACTGGTTGGAAACCCGCCTGCAGGCCGATGTTTATGTATCTCCTCCCAGCCTGGTCTCGCGTCGCAACGACGCCCTGCTTGAAGAAGAGCTGCTACAGAAGCTGATGGAACTACCGGGCACAGAAGATTACAATTTCTACCGCGAAAACCAAATTCAAAGCGGAGATAGCATTATTCACCTTATTGCCGTACGGCTTACGCAGGCATCAAGGGATGGGTATCGTTTCAAGGAAGGTTCACCGGAAGATGTATGGCCCGCGGTGCTATCCGGTGAAGCGGTTATCATTTCCGAGCCTTATGCATTTCGACATAATTTGAGAGCAGGCTCTACGATTCGCATTCCCAGCGATACCGGGGAACTTTCTATGGCGGTTGCCGGGATCTATTACGACTACGGATCCGATATGGGACTGGTTTCCATTGCCTTTTCGAAATACAAACAGCACTGGAGTGATCTTAGGCCTTCCGGTATCTCACTGGTGGCCAAAGACGGTGTTAGTGCAGATGAACTGATTGAACAAGCCAGGACGGTAATCCCGGTCGGACAGGAAGTTTTGCTGCGCTCCAACCGATATTTACGAACCATGTCGATTGAAATATTTGACCGAACCTTTTCAGTTATAAACGTGCTGCACCTGCTGGCAATTGTGGTTGCCTTCATAGGGATCCTGAGTGCATTGATGTCTCTACAGCTGGAACGAGTTCGCGAGCTGGGAATCCTGCGAGCCAACGGTATAACACCCGGACAAATCCGGCGCCTGATCACTCTTCAAACCGGATTGATGGGACTCATTGCAGGGGTATTAGCTATTCCACTGGGCAACGTGCTTGCGCTGGTATTAATCTATATTGTTAATCAGCGATCATTCGGATGGACGCTACAGTTTGAGTTCCTTCCGATGGTTCTGCTTCAGGCCTTAGGGGTGGCCCTGGTAGCGGCTATTCTGGCAGGCATTTACCCGGCGATAAAAATGTCACGTTCCTCCCCTGCCCTTGCATTGCGTGAAGAATAAATACTAAGAGAAGAGAATTATGCTAAGAGTAAGTTTAATTTTAATTGCCGTATTTGCTGCATTGGGGCTCGCAGTAACACAGCTGGGAAATAAAACCGGCCCTGCAACAAATTCCCTGCGGGTGGCCGACGCCATGAGCGGAAGCGATACCGTTGGGTATTCCCGTGCCGTAGATCCGATTGAGTTTTCGTTTCCACGTGACCACGGCCCGCACCCGGATTTTAAAACGGAATGGTGGTATTATACCGGCAATTTGGACAGCAAGAGCGGCAGGCGTTTCGGCTACCAGTTTACCATATTTCGCATTGCGCTCACTCCAACGCCGGAGGAGCGGGCATCAGACTGGGCAGCCTCCCAGATGTATATGGCGCATTTTGCCCTTTCAGATATCGACGGAGATAAATTTTACAGCTTCGAACGGTTTAGTCGTGGTGCCCAGGGACTTGCCGGTGCTCAGGCAGCTCCATTTCGCGTTTGGCTGGAAGATTGGGAAGCCCTCGATACTGATGGGAGTCAGCCCCTCTTTCCCGTTCATCGTCTGCGTGCCGGACAGGATAATGTTACTATCGACTTCCGCCTGGAGAGCACAAAGCCGCTGGTATTTCAAGGTGAAAATGGACTCAGTCAGAAGAGTTGGGAACGAGGCAACGCTTCCTATTATTATTCAATGACGCGACTGAAAACAGACGGTACCATCACTATTGACGATGAAATATTTGACATATCCGGACTGTCCTGGAAGGATCGCGAATGGAGCACCAGTGCGCTGGCCGAAAATCAGGTCGGTTGGGACTGGTTCTCACTGCAGCTGTCTAATGGAGAAGAGGTCATGTATTTTACGCTGCGCAATAAAGATGAATCGGAAAAAGCCTTTGATAAAGGTGCGCTGGTCTTCAAATCCGGAGAGTCGAAGTTGATTAAGCCCGGCAGTGCTGTTCTTACTGAAAAGGATTATTGGACCAGCCCGGACGGGGGCATCTATCCCGCGAAATGGAACCTGCAAATACCGGCAGATTCAATCAATTTGAACATATCTTCCAATATGCCTGATCAGGAGCTGGATGTCTCGGTTCGATATTGGGAAGGGTCTGTATCGATAAGCGGCACTCGCGGCAGCGATAGCGTTACCGGCCGCGGTTATGTGGAGATGACGGGATACGGTGAGAATTGATGCTCTCCAGATCGTCCCCTCGACTGCGCTCGGGGAACGAACTAGCGCCCCCCCCGAGCGTAGCCGAGGGGAAGCATAACACTTCAGTTTTAACTATTCTGCTTTGCCAGTAAGATTTTGTGGCGCATTTCAACCGATTTACGGTGGCCGTGCAGCCCTTCAGTTGAAGCAAGTGTTTTCGCAGCATCACCAATTTGCGCCAGCCCCTCTTCATTCACAGTCAGAGTTGTTTGCAGCTTAATAAAATCCAGCACGCTTAGACCGGCACGATAACGGGCCGTGGTATTCGTCGGTAGCGTGTGGTTAATTCCGCTGCTGTAATCCCCCAGAACTTCTGCAGTCAGTTCACCAATAAAAAGCGAACCGTAGTTCGTAAGGTGCGGAATTATCATGTCCGGACTTTGCACCTGGACCTCAAGATGTTCCGGTGCACGGCGATTACTGACGTCTATTGCTTCTATCAGATCCTCTACCAGTATGATAGCGCCGTTTCGCGCCATGGATTCGTAAGCAATATCGGCAGTAGGCAGGGATAAAAGCTGGAGTTTAATGTGGTGTACTACCGACTGGGCCAGCTTTTCGGATGGCGTTACCAGTATCGGACAGGCATCGCGATCATGCTCTGCCTGAGCAATCAGGTCTGCGGCAACCACTTCCGGTCTGGCAGCTTCATCCGCAATAATCAGCACTTCAGTAGGCCCGGCAATCATATCGATACCGACCGCACCGAAAACTTCTTTTTTCGCTTGAGCGACATATTTATTACCCGGACCAACAATCTTATCGACGCGTGTAACGCTTTCGGTTCCATATGCCAAAGCAGCAACCGCTTGAGCACCACCCATAGCATAAATCTCATTAATTCCGAGTATATCTGCTGCTACGATAATCGCAGGATGAATCGTTCCCTCGTGGGTAGGAGGTGAGCAGACACAGATTTGCTCTACCCCGGCAACTTTAGCCGGGACGGCTCCCATAATCAGGCTGGAAACCAACGGGAAACCGCCACCAGGCACATATACCGCCGCCCGCTCCAGTGGCTGAACGCGCTGTCCGGCAGTAACACCGGGCTGAACATCCATCTCGAAATCCTGAAAGGCTTCCATTTGACGGGCAGAAAAAGCTTCGAGATTCGCGGCGGAGGAACGAATCGCCTGCTGCGTTTTTTCGTCCACCTGCTCATAAGCTTCGGCAACCATTTCCTGTGGATAGCGCAAACTGCCCATGGTTACACCATCAAAGGTCTCGGTATAAGCCAATACGGCCTGATCGCCGCGCAGCTTCACATCTTCAATAATTTCCTTTACGGAAGCGACGTTCTCAAGCTCCCGGTAAGCAAAGAATCCATTTGGCAGATCATTACTGCGGATAATTCTCATTTAAATCTCCTACGGCGCAGCTCCTGCAGCACCTCCGATATTTTTACATTCTTACTGGCCATCAATACGGTTAAAAAGTAAAGAACATCTGCGGCTTCCCAAACAATATGGTCGTGCTCGTCTGCTTCAATCACTTCCTGAGCTTCTTCGAGCAGTTTCTCAGCCAGCAGGTTTCCCTCAAGGAGTTTAGTGGTGTAAGAACCCGGCTGCGGATTTTCCAGCCTCTCCCCTATCACATCATACAGTTCAGTCCATGAAAACTTTCGTTCGCCGTAGCAGGTATAGCTGCCGGTATGGCAAGCAACATCTGTTTGTTCGACGATTGCCAATAGTGAATCTCTGTCACAATCAGCTCGCAGGGTTTGTAGGTACTGAAAGTGCCCGCTGGTTTCCCCTTTTACCCAGAGTGAATCCCGGGAGCGGGAATAATAGCACATCGTGCCGTCAATCAACGTTTTCTTTACGGCTTCGCGATTGGCAAAGGCCTGCATCAGCACCTGTCCATGTACATCCTGCGTAATCACCGGCAGCAGCTCGCTCTTCCAGTTCATGGATTTTACAAAAGCATCTGCCAGATTTATTTTACCGGTATAGAGCGCCATACCAAGCTGAACATCCATATCCAGCTCTGCCAGGGCTTCGATATCTTCCAGGGTGGTAACTCCACCGGCCGCGGTAATCTTTACCCTGGTTGCTTCGGACAGTGAGCGAAACTGCTGCATATCGATTCCCTGCAGCATACCCTCTTTCTCAACACAGGTGCATAGGAATCCACCAGCAAACTCTTCCAGGGCCGCGGCTGCATCCAACAGCTTGATACCGGTTTGATGCTTCCAGCCACGGGTAACGATCTCACCATGCAGGGTATCGATTGCGATAACGACTCTATCCCGGCCTATGGCGTCAACAAGCTCTTGCAGGAATTCAGTATTTATCCGGTCGTTCTCGAAGGCCTTGCTTCCAACTATAATTTTTCCGGCGCCAAGCGAAACGAGTTCTTTTGCCTCTTCTGCTGTTCGGATTCCACCGCCAACACGGCATGGAGCGACTTTCAGCAATTCGCGAATCAGCGCTTTATTATCGCCTTTACCCATCGCTGCATCGAGGTCGATAACTGCTATTTCACCGTAACGATGAAATTCCTGCGCCAGCTCAATCGGGTTATCCCTTTCGAGTACCGGCTCCTGGCCCTGCTTTAACTGCACGGCTTTGCCGTTTTGTAAATCTATTGATGCGACTACCATCGTACGGTTACCCCCTCTTCCTGCAGCTCGGTTTTAATTTGTTCTACTGTGTATTCACCGAAGTGCAGCAGTGAGGCTAACAAAACAGCATCGCATTTTCCTTCATGCACGACATCGGCCATTTGTTGGGTAGTGCCGGCTCCGCCGGAAGCGATTACCGGTATGCTCACGCTCTCCGAAACCCGACGCACCAGCTCAATATCATAACCGGCTTTTGTTCCATCACGATCGATCGAGTTGAGCAGAATTTCTCCGGCGCCGCGTTCTTCCGCCTCTATGGCCCAGTCAATCGCCTCGCGTTCGCTTTGCTTGCGACCACCATGGGTGTAGGCGTACCAGGTATCGCCGTGTTTTTTGGCATCTATAGAAAGCACGATACACTGAGCACCGAAGGCATATGCCCCTTCATTCAGCAAATCCGGATTTTTGATGGCAGCAGTACACATCGCCACTTTATCCGCCCCGGCATGCAGCGACTGCCGCATGTCGTCAACACTGCGGATACCACCCCCAACGGTTAAGGGGATAAACACTTCCCGTGAAACGCGCTCTACCACATCCAGCATGGTTTCACGACTTTTATGGGAAGCACCGATATCCAGAAATACCAGTTCATCAGCATTTTGATTATTATAATGACGCGCGAGCTCCACCGGATCTCCGGCGTCCATGATGTCTTTGAACTTGATTCCCTTTACCACACGTCCTTCGTCGACGTCCAGACAGGGAATGATGCGGGTTGCAAGCATGTATTTGCCTTCCGTGAACCTCTCACACGAGGAAGCACTTTAAATTATAGTGAATTTTGTATTGATTTGACGGACAGGTCAATAATTCTCTGCAGAATATTTTAATGTTTGGAATACAGGTCTATCCAGTTTTTCAGGAGCGTCATACCGTTGGCGGCGCTTTTTTCAGGGTGAAACTGAACCGCATGCACCCGACCCTGCTCAACAACGGAAGCGTATTCAAGTCCGTATACTGTAGAAGCACTAACTGTTGTCCCATCTTCCGGATGCACATAGAAGCTATGCAGGAAATAAAAAAACGGATCCTTCGGTAAATCCTTAAAAAGAGGAGATTCAGTCCTTTGTTGAATTCGGTTCCAACCGATTTGCGGCACTTTATGTTCGGTAAAGCGCGGCACGGATCCTTTAAAAAAGCCCAGGCCTTTCACCCCGGGAGATTCATCCCCCTCCTCGAAGAGAAGCTGCATTCCCACACATATACCAAGGAAAGGCTTGTCGGCCTTCAGCCAGTCCAGTGTTGGCTGAAAAAGCTTACGCTTATGCAGCTCATTTACCGATGCTTCAAAACTACCAACACCCGGTAAAATTACGCTGCTCACTTTATCAAAGCCGCTGCCGTCGCTAAGCAAAACACTTTCGGCTCCCAGGTGCTCCAGCGCCCGAACCACCGAGCGCAGGTTTCCGGCTCCGTAATCAATTACGCCTATCATAGTGCCCCCTTGGTGCTGGGAATTTCATCCGGTGAGCGTGGATCAATTTCACACGCTGCGCGCATCGCCTTGGCAAATGCCTTAAATACCGCCTCAACTTTATGATGATCCGAACGTCCATAATGAACCTTCACATGCAGGTTAATACCGAGCGCGTTTACAAATCCGAGGAAGAAATCTTCCAGCAGCTCAAGCTCAAGCTCACCGACTTTTAAATTTTTGAACTCCGCATCCCAATGCAGATGGGGGCGACCGGAGATATCAACCACTACGGTCGCCAACGCTTCATCCATCGGGTAGATGAAGAATCCGGCTCGACGAATACCGCGTTTTTCTCCCAGTGCCTCTTTAAATGCCTGTCCGAGAACAATTCCGCTGTCTTCTACGGTATGATGACCATCGACCTCCAGATCTCCTTTGATTGTCATCTCGATATCAAACAGGCCATGACGGGCCAGGGTGTTAAGCATATGATCAAAGAAACCGATTTCCGATTTGATTACGCCTTTTCCACTGCCGTCGATATTCAGCTTGAGGCGAATATTGGTTTCGCTGGTTTTACGTTTTATATCAGCCTTGCGCATTAAAGCACCTCGGGTAGTTGGTTTATTGAGTTCAGAACGTGATCCGCTCCCTTTTCCAACAGCAACTCCTTTACGGTTGTGTTGGATTGATCCTGCGGAGCCAATACGCCAATAGCCTTGAATCCGGCCTTTGATGCGGCTGTCATATCATCCACCGTATCACCAAGATACAAGCAGCGTTTTACCTGTAATATGTCCTTAGCACGTTCAAGACCAAAGGGATGTGGTTTTTGCTGATCACCCATGTCTTCCATCGCAATCAGGACTTTTATCCGGTTCTTCGGATCGTTCTTTTTCAATACGTATTCGGCTTCCGCTCGCGGTCGTCCGGTAACCACACCGAGCCTATAATTCTTCGAAAGTGTATCCAGCAGTCCAACCTCCGGCAGCCATGTCTCATTGGCAATAAGCCCGTCAAAATCCGAACCCAGATAAAACTGCTGAAAAACAGTTATTACTTCATCTCGGGGAAGAACCTTACCATTTTCCTTGAGAAGTTCAACGGTGCAATCCCAATCGTTATTAAAACCGCCTCGCTGTTTAATAGCATCAATATCCTCGAAGCTCACTGCCTGCTGTAAAAAATGCTCAGCGGTTTTCTTTATCGCCATTCGGTAAGACTTTGACTCATCAACCAACACGCCATCCATATCAAATAGAAGCGCCTGGGGTCGCAGAATTTCCGCAAGTGCATTCAGTAGTGCATCATTCTGTTCACGCTTACCAATCGCCACGCGAAAGCAACCGCCGAGATTCGGCAGCTTATTCAAATTTTTCACCAGTATTCCACGTTCCAGTAAAGCCTTATGGACTACTTCGGCTTCATCACCGATTTGCAGCAGATGAAAATTAGCCGCTGCACCGCGACAAGCCAGTCCGAGCCCCTCAAACCCCTGGCGCACATACTGCCGCTCCACTTCCAGCTCTTCAATAACGCCTTCCAGAAAAGAGGTGTCGGACATTGCAGCAGATGCTGCAACAACGGCCATACCGTTAACGGAAAAGGGTGGATTCACCTTGCGCATCTCCAGAATAAACTCCGGAGCGGCTGCGGTAACGCCAATTCGCAAGCCGGCCAGGCCATAGGCTTTGGAAAAGGATCGTAGTATAATCAGGTTGGGATATGCCTCCAGTAAATCCAGGCAGCTTTCTCCCAGAAAGTGGGTGTAAGTTTCATCCAGCATTACCAGAGTCTGCGGAGAAAACTCCAACAGCTTTTTTAATTCCTCACGGGTAATCACCGCACCGCAAGGGCTATCCGGTCGCACCACGCCGACGAGACGGGTCTTTTCAGACATTGTCGAGAGGAATTTGTCTATAGGAAAAGCTAAATCAGCTTCATAAACCATATGCTTTACATCTGCTCCTACCACGCGAGCATGTAGATCAATCATACCGAAACTGGGAAAAGCCAGCAGCACTTCATCCCCCGGATCAATAAACGTCTGCATCACCGCCCGAATGGCGTCATCGGCGCCATTGGCAATCAACAATTGTTCCTGGGAAAGACCCAGAAATTCGGCCAGCTGCTCCATAAAAGCATTGTAATCCGGATAGGCGATCACTTCCAGATCTTCAATCGCTTTTAACGCCTGAACCACCGCCGGGGAGCATCCCCAGAGGCTTTCATTTAGGTCCAGACGAATCTTGTCTTTCCGGGTTGTTGATATCAGCGGGTAGGCCGCGACGCTTCTTACGGACTCTCGTGCCTTAATCATGCGACAACCTTGCGGAATTCGTATTCGAGGATATCGCGGGCACCGATGGTCTTTAACTGCGGTATCAGGTTCACTGCATCAGTTTTCTTCACCGCGGCTTTTACGGAGTAGCCTTCATCTTTGTATAGCGGAGAGACGGTTGGTGCACGCATACAGGGCAATATGCGAATTACTTCATCCAGCTTATCCTTAGGCACGTTCATTTCCAGCATTACCCGGCTGCGGGCATCGAGAATGGATTGAAAGAGCATTTGAATGCGCTCGATTTTTTCGCGCTTCCAATCGTCTTTCAGAGCATCATGGTTTGCAATCATGTGGGTGGATGAACGCAACACCTCGCCGACGATTTTCAGCTTATTTTCAACCAGCGTGCGACCGGTAGAAGAATTATCTACAATCATATCGGCATCATCCGGAGGAAAAACTTCCGTAGCGCCGTGGGTACGCAGGAAAACGTACTCATAGCCTTCCTGATCGAGCCAGGCCTTACAAATTTTTTCATATTCGGACGCAACAACAATACGCTTCTTTTTTAAATCTGCGACCTCATTTTCTTCCGGTATCGCTGCAACGATGCGCACCGGATCAAAACCGAGTTTCATAACCGTAGCAACATCGGCACCGGTCTCGGTTACCCAGTCTATGCCGGTAAATCCAACATCATGGGAGCCTAGCTCCAACAGCGTTGGGATATTTTGCGGCTTCATAATTTTAACACTTATGTCATCATCACTTACAAACGGGCGGTAACCGCGTTCATCGATGTCGAGGCGAATTCCGGCCTCAGCCAGGATCTGAACCACCTTTTTATGGATTCGTCCTTTCGGGATTACTACGCGAAGTTTTTTCATCTATCTGATATCTGTTTTAGTTACATTGTCGAAATTAAGTCGACAAAATAATCATTCGACTCTGAATAATAAAGCAGGAAGATTTTAAAATGGTCAAAACGCTCATTACCCTGAATGCCGTTTCAACCTTACTTATGACAGGCGTGATATGGATTGTTCAAATCGTTCATTACCCGCTATTCAGGCTTGTGGGAGAGCAAAACTTTACTCAGTATCAGCATCTGCACAGCAATTATATCACCTATATCGTTATGCCGTTGATGTTGGTTGAACTGATTACTGCAGCAATTATGGCCGTTGTACCTCCCAAGGGCATGTCACAAGAACTGCTGTGGCTTGGTTTAGCGCTGGTGATCATCATCTGGGGTGCTACTTTTTTCTTCTCTGTTCCGCAACATGCGATCCTGAGTCGCGGTTTTGATGCAGATGCTCATCATATGCTGGTAAACACAAATTGGATCAGGACAATAGCGTGGAGTATAAGGACGGGGTTGGTGGTGTATTTGATATGGCAATACTTTCGTGCGAATGTTGAATGGTGAATGGTGAAAAGGCAAAAGGCAAACGTGAAAAGGCAAACGTGAAAAGGCAAAAGGCAAACGTGAAAAGGCAAACGTGAAAGGCCATTTACTCTTGATCTTTCAAATTGTGATTTCTACCTTTGTTATCTGGGGATGTCAAATATAGTCTCTAATACGCCGGAAGCATTTGGAGATGTAACTTAAATGCTCAGTCCATTGAAAGGACAACTATTATCATGAAAAACATGTTCAACAAGCAGGGATCTGAAGAAATGATTGCCCGGATTAATAACCTAACCGCGGATTCCAAACCTCAGTGGGGCAAAATGAATGCAGCCGAAATGCTTGCACATTGCTCCGTAGCATATGAAATGGTCTATACTGATAAGCATCCCAAGCCCGGGGCAGTAGGTAAGTTTTTCCTGAAGATGCTTGTGAAAAGTGCCGTAGTAGGTCCGAAACCCTATTCAAAAAACGGGCGCACTGCACCACAGTTTCTTGTAGGAGCCGATAAAGACTTTGCTGAAGAGAAAAAACGCCTTATTGATTATATCCGTAAAACCCAGGAGCTGGGTGCCGATCACTTTCACAACAAAGAATCTCATTCCTTTGGACCACTTACTAAAGATGAGTGGAACGTATCATTTTCCAAGCACTTGGATCATCATTTGACACAGTTCGGGGTATGATATAGGCTAAGGCAAAAGTGAAACGGGAAACGGGAAACGGGAAATGGGAAACGATTGAAGATCTTAATCTATTTAAGTGATAGTTAATTTAATTTTCAAAAAATAACTTTATTCTCTGAATAAGATGTAAAAAGGATAATAAATGTTATTGAAGTTAAATCATAAGTCACTTGATGTATGGCAACGAGGAATCTTGTTTGCAGAATATCTGAAGAAAATTACAAGTTGTTTTCCTCCTGAAGAAAAGTATGAACTAACGAAGCAAAGTAATCGTACTATGCTATCCGTGCTTTCTAACATATCTGAGGGTGCATCACGCCCCACACCGAAAGATAGAAAAAGGTTTTATGTAATTGCCAGAAGTTCACTAGTTGAATTAGATACTCAATTAGAGCTGGCAATTCGGTTTGGTTATATCGACTCTTCAGATCAGCAGAAAGTTAAATCCGGACTTAACACACTTTTTGCATTATTGTCTGGGATTATTAAAGCTACCCGTTGAGATTCGGCTACTAATAACTTTTTCACCTTTACCGTTTCACTTTTCACCTTTGCCGTTTGCCCATTTATTATCTAAAACTCCTCAACAGTTCTCCGATTATATCTGATGTAATAATGGATTATTACTCTTTTGGGAAAGGGAATTGCCATGGACCGGGAAAGGAATCCCGCGGCGGAGGATGCATTTCAAAAATTGCACGATTGCATCAAACAATCGAAGAAGGTTCAACAACAGCTGGAATTTTTTGCAGACTACGATTGCGATTTAGAAGATGAGCTCGACCATATCGAAGAGCAGGCAGATTCATTAATCAAGACGATCGGACAGACATTGCTTTCAGCAAGGCGTTTTGAAGAAGCGATGCAGCGGTTTGAACGAAAAACCCTCGGTGAAGAAGATTAATAACGCTATAGAATTGATTAACGATTTGCAAACTGCTGTGCAGCCTCCCAACCGATAATCGCCTTTTTTCTTGCCGCACCCCAGCGATACTGGTTTAGCTCACCCATCTTGCGGATTACGCGGTGGCAAGGCACCAGATAGGCAATCGGGTTATTAGCAATTGCGCTTGCAACAGCCCGCACAGCCTTTGGCTTATCCAATGCCTCGGCAATATCCTGATAAGAGACTAAACATCCCTGCGGTATGCGCAACAGTGCCTCCCACACTTTCATCTGAAAATTGGTTCCGCTAAACAAAATGTGCAGCGGTTTTCCATCCTGACTATGTGCATTGCTGAAGATTAAATCTAAAACATTAGCCGTTGCCTGCGGGTTTTCCAACACCTCTGCCCCATACCAACGCTTATGCAGCTCGCCAATCAAGTCTTCACGATCCTTTACGCCGACCAGAAACTGCATGTCGGTAATCCCACGCCCGGACTTAGCAATCAGACATTCACCAAAAGGGGATGAATGAAAACCATATTCGATGCGCATTCCCCTCCCTCCGCTTCTTATTTCTCCGGGTGTAGCGGCATCGCAGTTCACAAAAAGATCGTGCAGGCGTGAAGGTCCGGTTAAACCGGAGTCGAGAGCCGTTTCGAGGACGTTGCTGGATTGCTGAAGCATTTTACGAGCATGTTCGCGCGTTAAAAACTGCAGGAATCGCTTTGGACTAATGCCCACCCAGCGACTAAACATTCGCTGAAAATGATACTCGCTCATATGAACGGCACCAGCGACCTCTGCCAATTCGGGCTGGCGGGCAACATTCTGCTCTAAAAAATGAATCGCTTTTTCAATACGCTTAAAATCTTCAGCAGCTTGTGAATACGACATCGCTTTCTCCGTGGTAGCTACAGATAACATAGTTGAATCCCTCCGGCTTCTCAAATCATTTTAAACCAGTATAGTTTTTTGAGACGGAGGTTTCCACCCGATTCTTGCGATACGGTTGATGAAAAATGGGATTAATTTGAAAGGGAAAGAAGGGAAAGGTATGTAGCAAAAAATCCTCCTGCTTCCCGGACATCCGATAAGCAGGAGGCGTTGCTCAGGTCAAACTACTTCACCAGCATCATCTTCTTTGCAGAAGAGAAGCTGCCGGAAACAATTGAATAAACATAAATACCGGTCGGTAAGTCAGTCGCATCGAAATCAATTTGATACGTTCCCTGGTTCATAAAGCCATTTACCAGAGTTGCAACTTCCTGTCCTAGCATATTGTGAACTTTCACCGTCACCTGATCCGCTTGAGGAATGCTAAAGCGAATATTGGTTGTCGGGTTGAACGGATTCGGATAGTTCTGCTCCAGTTCGTAGGTTACCGGAAGAGCGGTATCCAGCTGCTCAATTCCAGTAGCGGCATCGTTATAGAAGTAGACATTGTCTACATAAACCGTATTAGGAGCGCCGGCGATTATCAATTGAGCCAGATGTTCTCTGTTAAGCAGAGTAGGATAATCAGTAAACGGAATGGAAAGTGTATACCAATTTCCGGTACCAATTGACGGCGTAGTGTTTTGATCCAGAAAAACCGCACCCTCGGTGTCATCACCACCACCGAACATACCATCAGCTCCAAAATCCACCAGTTTTACCTCAAATGTCCCCATATCCGTAGGATCTGGCGTCCAAAAGTCCATTGTAAAATGCGTCATACCAGTAGCATCAACAGTCTGCGACGTAAACTCAATTCCGGCAAATACCAGATTCGTGTACAGTTTCACATCGTCTCCACCTACCTGAACATCTGCTACATCAGCATTATCCCAAACCGCAGACCAGGTGTCTACCGGAACATCAGTATAGGCATTGCTGTAAAGCGAGATAACATCGCTGGCCGATCTTGTTGGTGTAGGTGCCGGATCAACCGGTTCGGTAACCATATTGGAATCGTAGAAATACACGTTATCGACAAAAACCGTATTCGGAGCACCGGCGATAATCAACTGAGCAAGATGCTCTCTGTTGAGCAGCGTCGGATAATCTGCAAACGGAATGGAAAGCGTAAACCAGCTACCGGTTCCAATTGCAGGGGTAGTGGTTTGATCCAGGAAAACCGCTCCCTCAGTATCATCACCACCGCCGAACACACCGTCAGCACCAAAGTCGACCAGCTTTACCTCGAATGAACCGGTATTCGTAGGATCCGGCGTCCAGAAGTCCATTGAGAAATGCGTCATTCCCGTCGCATCAATGGTTTGAGAAACAAACTCAATACCGGCAAAAACCAGGTTAGTATACCGCTTTACATCATCACCGGCGACAGTCGTATCGGTAAGATTGGCGTTGCTAAAACCGGCGAGCCAGGTATCTACCGGAACATCGGTATAGGCGTTGCTGAACAGCGAAATCACGTCGCTGGGCGGAATGGTCGGCGTCGGAGCCGGATCGGTTGGCTCGGTTGGTAAATTGGAATCATAAAAATATACGTTATCTACGAAAACCCTATTTGGATCTCCGGCAATAATCAGCTGGGCCAGATTTCCTCTTGCAGTAAGTCCGGTAAATGCAGAAAACGGGAGGTCGAGTGTTACCCAGTTTCCGCTGCTGATCGCAGGATTGGTATTAGCATCCAGTATAACTTCATGTTCGGAGTCATCTCCACCACCGAACATTCCATCAGCTCCGAAGTCTACCAGCTTGATTTTGAATACTGCCGGAGGAGCGGTTGGATCAGGTGTCCAGATATCCATCGTGAAATTCGTCATTGCCGAGGCATCTATTAGCTGCGATGTAAACTCAATACCGGCAAAAACCAGATTGGTATACAGCTTTACATCGTCACCGGCAATTGTTGTGTCGGCAACGTCTGCATCGTCCCAAACGGCTGACCAGGTGTCTACCGGTTCATTATTGTATGCATTACTATAAAGTGAAATTACGTCGTTAGCATCCGCAGTCGGGGTTGGTGCAGGATCTGTCGGAGACTGCGGCGGAATGATTTGCGGTGAGAAGGTAATATTATCAAAGTAAACAACATTATCTTGTGTTCTGCCACCCAGGTCGAAATCCGGGAAAATTACAATCTGATCAATATCGGTTGAGGTAGGCTCACCAATTTTAGCCGAAAAGTCGAATACCAGTTCTTCCCATTGATTCGTAACTGTATTCGCAACCTTGAACTCGCCGGTTGATCCGCCTGGTAACGTGGCGAACTTAATACCAACATCGCTGATGGTCGGTTTCCAGACCATGATTTTCACCGTGCTATTGCTGGCATCAAGGGTGAAGGTACCAATATCTGCACCATGCATAGACTCAACACCCGCAAATGGAGGACTGGTCTGAAGAGCAGTATACTTGGCAACTGTTGCGGAAGTATTAATTCCTGTGGGGTCGGGGTTTGCGACAATTTCCATTGGATCATTTGGGGGATTCTCAAACGTTGTCCATGTCCAGTTTGCTCCATTACCACCCGCTTCAAAATCGATGGGGGCATTTTGGGCAAATGCAATGCTACCCAATAAGGCAACACTAAGAATTAATGCATAAAATTGTGTACGGTTTTTCATACGTACTCCTGCTGTTATATGACACGGAAAAGGAAATTTCGTCCTTTTTTAATTAAGCGAGATTTGAAACGGTTCATCTCAAAACCGTTTATTGGGTGGGCGTATGGGTATTAACGCATAAAGTAGTGACGAGTGAAAAAAATGACCAAACTTTGTACGCTTGGCGAACAAAGTAGCAATACATTACTGAATTACCAAGAAAAAAATGTTCAAAATTACAATATTGAGACGTTTAGGGGGTATTTGAGCCGTTCATTCACAAATCGATTCACAGGAGTCTATACTGCGTATGCTGTTTAAAGATGGCTCAAATTGCTACAAATCAACAAGAATAGAGCAGTTGCTGCGGAACCTAAATTGCTACAGTCCGTAGCTAAAACTGTTCAGACACTTTTGGAGAATCATGTGAATTATCGAATGCTTGTTCTTGGCCTGGGAATGCTGCTGTGTTTACCTCTATTTGCCCAGACTTCTATTCGCGGAATCGTTAGTGATAGTGAAACCGGCGTCCCTTTACCGGCGGCCAACATACAAATTGAAGGCACTTATGACGGAACGATATCAAACGATCAGGGCATTTATGAATTGGAGCTGGAGCTTCCGGCGACGTTGATAATCAGCTATATCGGGTATGAGTCCGGCAGAGTAACCGTAACGAAGGCCTTTGAAACAAACGTGCCAATCCGCCTGACACCCATAACGTATCAGCTGGATGCTATAACCGTAACCGACGAAGATCCGGCGGTAGGCATTATGCGCCGGGTTATTGAGGAAAAGCAAAAATGGTATGATTCACTACGCACCTACCAATCAGAAGCCTATACGCGAACATCCCTGCAAAACGACAGCGGCATCGTCTCGATATCCGAAAGTATTTCCGACATTTTCTGGAACTATAAGAAAGGAGCGCGGGAAATTGTCCTCTCGATGGATCAATCCCGCAACGTGGATTACGACGACAATTTTGCTACCGCGGTGCTAATCGACAACTTCTATAGCGATGATATCCGCATCCAGGGATTTAATATGATCGGTCCTACACATCCGAACGCCATCGATCACTATCATTTCAAGCTGGTTGGTCAGCGTAAGCTCGATGAGAGGATTGTATTCGATATTGAACTGCACCCCAAAGGAAAGCTTCAGCCGGCTTTTCAGGGGCGCATTGCAATACTTGACGAAGTATTTGCCATGATCGACGTCGATTTAAAACCGCGGGATAATCTGATCTTCCCTCCCCCAATACAAAGCTGGAAGCTCTCTTATAAGCAGCAGTTCCGCAACTTTGGCGAGCGCTTCTGGCTACCGGCAGATGTCCGCATTGACGGCACGATCAAGTTCGGATTTCCCGGCCTGCAGTTTCCACCGATTTCCTATTCGCAGCTTACGCGCCTGAGCGGCTATGAAATAAATGTTGCCTTGCCCGACACGTTGTTTGAGTCCGATGTGATAAGACGTGAAGAGCATAGTGACTCGACCGGTGCGGGTGTACAGGAAGCACGTGTTCCTCTTTCCGAAGTTGAGGAAGAGGCTTATGAATCACTGGATAGCACCCTGACAATGGCTAAAGCCTTTAAGCCCACCGGCATGTTCGCTCGCTTTGTCGATATTGATGAGGACGAAAATGAGAGCGGTAGCGGTATCTTCGGTCATGTAGATATTTTACCTAAAATATGGTACAACCGCGTTGCCGGCCTTCATACCGGATTACAGCTGGAAAGTAGCTCTTTAAAAAGAATTAAACTGCGGGGAGAGACCGGCTACCGCAGCGAGCAGGGAAACTGGAATTATTCAGCCGGCTTTCGCATTCCGCTATTCGATAATGAAGCCTGGGTTGAAGGCAATGTATTCCGGGAGAACGTAACGCGTAACCGCTCGCTTACCTGGAACCGATTTTTTAACAGTGCACTGCCGCTAATCGGTTCAGGAGATTATTTCGATTATTATCAGCGTAAAGGGTTTTCTGCCGGGATAGGATTTGAATTACCTGACAAGCTGAAATCAACCCTTCAGCTGAGTTACAATCAGGAAGATCATTCCTCTTTGCAAAAAAACACCGACTATGCCTTACTGGATGAGGATAATCTGTTTCGTACCAATCCGGCGATCCAAAACGGAGACATGCGAACGATTACCGCAGCTCTACAGTATGATGATGCGTATACTCCCTTCGGTTTCGTTGGTGAAAAAGGACTTCGTCTGGAAGTGGAGTATAGTGATGAGGCAATTAACAGTGACTTCAATTTTACGCGCTATCGAGCAGAGTTTTATTATCGGATACCAACCTTTCTCAGAAGACGAATTATACCAAATGCATTAATTTTTCTGGTGAGTGCCGGTAAAACAACCGGTAGCGTGCCTGCCCAGCGATTGGGTGCTATTGATACCGGATATGAATCCTTTCGCCCTTTCGGCACGTTCCGCAGCTTAAGCAATCGCCCACTGGAGGGCGATGAACATCTTGCCGTTTTCTGGGAGCATTCGTTTCGAACAGCACCCTTTGAACTTATCGGCCTCGATCAGCTGGCGCGAAAAAATTGGACCTTTCTAGTTCACGGTGCCAGCGGACGCACCTGGATTTCGGATAAAAGCCGGGCGAATCTGGGATTCACTCCGATTGTTAGTGAGGAAATGCATCATGAAGTCGGTGCCTCAATCAGCGGTATTTTCGGGCTGCTGCGAATAGACTATACAAAGCGCCTGAACGGCAGCGGCAGCTTTCTAAGCTTCGGAGCAACCCGATTTTTTTAAGGGCTAGGGTATTATTACCTCTTCAACCCAAAGATGACTCGCTGCCAGACGTTCGCCCCAGTAATACAACATCGCCTTACCCATTCCCGGGTTACGCGGTAAGCGGCGTAGTGCAATCATCGCCTGACCATTCGGCAGTATCGCTGCGCTTCCTTCCGAAGGTTTCTTTCCGGTTATTAGAGACATATGTATGTCATCTCCGGATGGATTCACCTCACCTGAATGCTGTAAACCAGCTACGGCCAATACAATAGGATTCCGCATATTCTCAATTCTCTTAAGATATTCTTCCGGGAAGGCTTTATTCTTGCGATAATACTTAACCAGCTGATCGTATTCTGCCAGCTTCTGCTTGATAAAGCCAGGCAGCGTATCTCTGTCACGTGGTAGATCGCCTTTCTCGATGCGAAATAAGCCCTTCAGCTCCGGGGTTGATTTATATCCGGGCTTTATCTCCATGGAAATACCGCCGAATGGTAAATGCGCATCTGCCGTATAGCGAAAGGCATGCAGGTTCACGCCTAATGAGTCATAAGGCTTTTTTCGTCTTTCCGGATTAGGGTGAATGCGCTCGTGATCCAGCAGCAGCCTGCCCTTAATCATACGTTCCTCCTTCGGCCCCATTTCCAGATAAGCCGTTTCCAGTTCCAAATCCATCCCTGGTAATAGTCCGGTGGGCAATATTTCTATCCGCTGTTCCACCGGGTAATCGTTGCTTACCTGAAATTCAAGTTCATACGGCTGGTAAGGACTACCAGCCCAAAATGCGAAGCTACCAATATTCTCCTGAGCTGAGTTATTGTTCAGGTTACGATCGCCAAAGGGGCCGGTAAAGGTTTTGATTTCCGCTCTCAGGCAGGTATGTCCCGCTTCAGTCGGATTCCAGGGGAACTGAAAGTCGGTAAAGCTGCCGGCCGGAACATCCAGTGAATCGGATTCGCCCAGCGGCTGGAACGTCCCAGCATCGCCCATTCCCATCGGAAGATTAATCAGCAGCTTTACAACGACATTTTCAGCTGTTACTGTTCCGCGATTATGAACTCTTACGTTAATCGTATTTGTAACAGACCCATCTGGTGACCAGTGCGTTTCATCGCCGTTATTATCCGGCGGATCGGTCTCGGAATAATCCTCAGTACCGTTGCCCGGCCAGTCTATCCAAATATCCGGCGTACCATAATTCCACGGCGCACCCCAGGGACGTATTTCCAATTCAACAAAATCGCCGGGGCCGCGACGAACAACGACATCAAGCGCTGGAGGTAAGCCCGGCGGACCGTTCACCACATCCGTTACATCAATTGTTATTCCATCATAACGGGGATAGACTGTAGAATCACTAAAATCAAAATTCTGTCCCGCCGTCAGTGAAGCTGCATAATCATTTCCATGCGGCGAGAGAACCTGAACCGGCGTGCGGAACAGCTCGGGTCGCCATGGATCTGCAATATCACTTATCAAAAGACCGCCCGGGTTGGGAGCAGTTGGCACGTTAAAATCTCCACCGGCACCAGGAAGTTCCTGAGAGAACTGTGTTCCCGGCTGTCGATTGGCCAATAAAGCATAGTGCCCCTCTCCGAGTTCTATCTCAACAATCTGAGCAGGTGGAAAACCGCTGCCGCCGAGATTGACATAATTACTAAAGTCGTGTTCCAGCGGAGTCAGAATAAACCGACTGGTTTCAGTCTGTGCGGCATTGGGAAACGGCACCGTTCTACGGGCACTGTTGGGTATCCATTCGGAGAAAAAGCTTTTATGCCAGGCATCCGGATGTGGAGCCTCAACATGGCGATCCATCAGTGACCAATTATTCTGATAATCAAAGGATTGATCCAGCTGATCGTTATGTGTCGATTCATAATAGATATCCCAAAAAGAGAGGTTATGTCCCAACTCGTGCGCCCAGACCTCCCAATCTGCATAACCGGGCCCAATCATAAATCCAGCCTGCAGCTGGCGGGTATAGAAGAATGTCCCCTCTTCCAGCGTCACGTTATAATAACCGGAGGATGATGCCCCAGCACGTTTAATCGGCGGTATGTTTACCAACTGATCTACAAAGAGAACCAGGTAAGAATCGAATCCGCGTAGCTCTTCATCAAAGATCAGGTCTAAAGATGGGACGTTGCCTCCTTCGAGAGGGATTCCCTCCTCTTCAACCCTCGCTTCCATATAGCGGGTCAGCGCTTTTTCTACAATTCGGGTACGACTCCCCCGAACCGTCAGTCGCGAGTCATACAACACCACTCCGTCTCTTCTTCTTGGCCCATCCAGACCAAGTGCCTGAAGATTTTGACCGCTTCGCAGATATATTGCTGCTCGACCTGAAGTAAACGGCTCCAGCATGCCAAGCTCAACCCTATCCGGGAAGCTATTACCACCGCCGACCCAGAGTATATCGGAGTTTAATTCTGTTAGAATCAGACTCTGAAGTTCATTTTTGCTGAACGTTCCGGCCGGCAAGGTAATCTCGATATCGCGTGTCAACATACTTCGATTGCGTACGGTTAATTCAAGTACCTCTGTTCCATTAAGCGTAACCGGAAAACCACCGGGCACCGATGCACCAATAAAAGTTGTTTGCATCTGACCTCGATTTTCCGCGGGCCCCAGGAATCCGAATAGTTCGCGATTCGTGCCTCCCGTAACACGAATAAATGAGCCATCAGTAACCTGTCCATCCAGCAGGCGAACCTGAATTTCATTACCGTCTGCAACGCATTGCGCCCAATTACCACGAATTGCATTCAATGCAGTGTTGAAGGAGTCGACAATCGCTGCCTGGGTATAACTGCCCACAGGTAGCACTATCTGAACATTTTCGTAGCGGTTAAAGCGATCGTGGATTTCAAAATTCACTCCGGATGGTTCAGTAAGCTCAAGATTTGGCGTCAGATTCGCCACAAGGCCTCTCGAAGTAATACGTGCAGCTATAAAGTCTTCATTAAAATAATCTCTGAAGGCTCCCGGCATTTGCACAATTCGATCCGGCACCTCAACGGTTATTCCCAAATTACTGAATGATGCTTCCCGCCAGTAGGCGTTCAGCCTGTCGCTGTAATTGTTCAAAATGCTATCACGATAAGCCGTTCGTGCAGCATCATTACCGCCGAAGCGAAAATCTTTCGTATCCACCATTAAAACCAGCACGTCCAATGTCCCGGTCTGCATCACGCTCATTGCAGACGTATTTTGAGCAGTGGTTACAGACGGCACAAACTTCGCATAGGGATTCTGATTCTGAGTAGTTCCATAAAACACAACCGGATATTTCGGTCCATCCGGTGCGTCCGGTATGGTCGAACGACAACTATTGAAAATTACGGTTCCGGCTAAAAAGTAAATGACAACAAAAAACACCTGAAGGATTCGTTTTTTACTCATGTCGATTCTTCCAATTTTTTGAACGGGGCAAAGAAGGGTATTTATATATGAATTATACTTTAAGAACCCTTAAAGTGCCAATTTCTCTCATAATTGAGATTAGCTGATCTACCGGACCTTAATAATTCTATGAACTTTTAACCCGTGGCTTGCGTCCTTATATTAATCACTTGTGATAAATAGTCAATCAATCTGGAGGCATCACGACATGCGACTGATATTCTCAACTGCGCTCATCTGCTTTTTTCTGCTGCAGTGTTCAAATAGTAATGTGGTTTACAAGGCGACAGAAATTGTGGATTTGGAAAGGGCGGCTAAACTTCCAACCGATGATAACATTACAATTGGCAAGCTGGACAACGGGCTTACCTATTACATTCGTAAAAATGCCGAGCCGGAAAGCCGTGCGGAGCTGCGCCTGGCTGTTGATGTTGGCTCAATCATGGAGAATGATGACCAGCAGGGCCTCGCTCACTTTGTAGAGCACATGGCTTTTAACGGTACCGAGAATTTCGAGAGACAGGAGATCATCGATTATATAGAATCTATCGGTGTTCGGTTTGGTCAGCATTTGAATGCCTACACCAGTTTTGATGAAACCGTTTACATGCTGCAAGTCCCAACCGATAGCGCTGGTATGCTGGAAACCGGCATCCAGATCCTCGAAGAATGGGCCCACCGGGTGAGCTTTACCGAAGAGGAAATCGATAAAGAACGTGGTGTTGTAATTGAAGAATGGCGAACCGGACGCGATGCCGGCATGCGCATGCTTGACAAGCAACTACCGATCTTATTCAAAGACTCTCGCTACGCAGAAAGACTACCGATCGGTAAAAAAGATATTCTGGAGTCCTTCGACTATGAAACGCTGCGAAGCTTTTACCGGGACTGGTACCGGCCAGAGCTAATGGCTGTAATCGTCGTGGGAGATATAGATGTTGCTTCAGTTGAAGCACAAATCAAACAGCGTTTTTCAACGATTCCCGCCAGCCCGGACGATGTGCGCCCTCGCCGTAGCTATGAAGTACCGGGACATGCAGAGCCGCTATATTCTATTGCTACGGATCCCGAAGCACAACGAAACAGAATATCAATTATGTATAAGCGCCCTGTCAACGATCAGAACAGCGAAGAGGCTTATCGACGCTCATTGATCGGTGCTCTGTTTCTGGGAATGTTTAACAATCGACTTTATGAACTCACACAACAGCCGGAACCTCCTTATCTTGGTGCTTATGCCGGTGAAGGAAATTTTATCCGCACCAAAAAGTTTGCCCAGCTGGGTGCCGTGGTAAAAGACGGTCAGATCGAGAGTGGACTTACCACACTGCTGGTTGAGGCAAAGCGCGCCAAGCAGTTCGGTTTCACTGAATCTGAGCTGGAGCGTGAAAAAACGTCAATGATGCGCGGTATTGAGCAGGCCTATCGCGAAATGGACAAGAGGAAGTCACGTAGCTATGCTTCTGAATATGTTCGTAATTTCCTGGAAGACGAGCCGATCCCGGGACTCGAATTCGAGTATGAGCTGTATAAAAAATTCGTTCCCGGTATTAAGCTGGAAGAAGTCAATTACATCGTTAAAAATTGGCTAACCGATGAGAATCGCGTCGTATTGGTAGATGCACCGCAGAAAGAAGGCCTTCTCCCTCCTACTGAAGCAGGCTTACAGAATGCCTTTGCCGCAGCTTCTGCACAGGAAGTTACGCCTTATGTCGACCAGGTCTCCGACGAACCGCTGATTGCAGAACTGCCTACACCGGGAAGCGTCTTATCTGAGACAACCAACGAAGAGGTCGGAACGACCACCTGGCAGCTCTCCAACGGCATCACCGTTGTTCTGAAACCGACAGATTTTAAAAACGACCAGATTTTATTCAACTCCTACAGCAATGGCGGACATTCGCTGGTTGATGACAAGGACTTTATATCGGCCAGCTATGCTACACAGCTGGTTGAGCAAAGCGGAATCGGTAATTTTTCGCTCATTGAACTGCAGAAGAAACTCACCGGAAAGGTCGTCAGTGTTTCTCCTTATATCTCAGAGCTCAGCGAGGGGATTTCAGGAAGCGCTTCACCACAGGATCTGGAAACCATGTTCCAGCTGATTCACCTGTACGCAACCAGCCCGCGTAAGGATGTGAAGGCTTACGAGGCTTATCGTGCTCAAGTTAGCGCATACCTGCAAAACTATGATGCCAACCCGTCTAACGCTTATCGCGATACGATTCGCGTTACAATGGCGCAAAACCACTTTCGCGCTCGCCCCATTTCGCAGGCACACCTCGATGAGATGGATCTCGACCGCGCTCTGGCAATATACAGTGATCGCTTCGCCGACATGGATGATTTCACCTTTGTATTTGTCGGTAATATAGACCCGGCAACGCTGAAGCCAATGGTAGAAACCTATATCGCCACCCTTCCGGCAACTCCACGTGAAGAGACCTGGGCTGATGTGGGTATGTTGAAGCCGGAAGGCGTTATAAAAAAGACGGTTTATCGTGGTATAGAACCCAAAAGCCAGGTGCGAATTACCTTTAGCGGACCGCTGGAGTGGAGTATTGAGAATCGCTTCGAACTGAACATGATGGCTGCGGTGCTGCGCATCAAGCTGCGCGAATCGCTACGGGAAGATAAGGGCGGCACCTATGGCGTTGGTGTTTCTGCCAGAAGAAGCCATTTTCCACGCTCTGAATACACGCTGAATATTGGATTCGGCTGCGATCCGGAACGCGTCGATGAGCTTATCGCGACCGTATTTGATGAAATCAATAAGCTGCGTAGCGATGAAGTAGATGACATTTATATGCAGAAAGTAAAGGAAACGCGTCGCCGCTCCTGGGAAACCGATATCAAGGAAAATCGCTTCTGGCTTAATTCCCTTTCCTTTTATCTGGAAGAGGGAGAAGATACGGCACAGATCCTTAATCTGCCGACATACATTGATGCTGTAACCAAAGAAACGATTCTGAATGCTGCTCAGCGCTATATTGATTTGGACAACTATGTTCAGGTTGTGCTGAAGCCGGAAGCTTCAACGGGTGTGAATTAATATGTCTGCAAAATAGTGCTAGGCAATTTGAGTCAGATTGAGTCCTTCGACTTCGCTCAGGACAGGCTTTGTCGAGATGCTAAGATAGAACTCAATAGCCCCTCGACGAGCTCGGGGTGACTAAACATATTTACATTAATTTTGCCCGATAATTTAGATCTTTCTATACAAAACGGCCGTTCCGAAGCTTCGGAACGGCCGTTTTATGTGTATCGGGTGTGTTATTCAGATTCTTATGCAGACTCGCGAAACGCGCGGAACATCCAGGCATCTTTCTCCAGCTGATGGATAATGGAAGAAAGTAAATCTACCGTTCCCTCATCATTTTGCTCAGCTGCTTCTGCCAGACCATCACGGCTGCGATTAAACAGGATGAGCAGATTATTCAGAATAATGTCTGCAGCATCCTCGGCCGAACTGATATTCTCAGCAACATCAATCGTGCGATGCTCCAGGTAGTGGGTCAGCGTATGCAGTGGACGACCGTTAAGCGCCAGAATCCGCTCGGCAATTTCGTCAATCGTATTCTGAGCAGCGAGATACAGCTCTTCAAATTTGGCATGAAGCTCAAAGAAGTGTTTTCCACGCACGTTCCAGTGCAGGGCCCGCAGATTTTGATAGTAAACCTGGTATTCAGACAGTAGTGTATTCAGGTGTTGAATCGTCTTTTGAGAATTGCCATTGGCATTCAGACTAAACATGTTTAACTCCTTTCGTTATATAATTGCTAACAAACTAGGGAGCAAAACGATATAAGTCTAATTGATAAGACCTATTCAATCATAAGCAATGCTTATAGCAAAGAATGTATCGGTATGAAGGGAAGGAGTCAAAAACATGTAGCGCCGGGTGTTCCGGCGCTAATAAGGATTTAATTTCCGCGGGCGCGATATTCCCGGCGCTCTGCATCACGGCGACGCTGCTCGCCGATAAGCCTGTCACGCCTGCGATTCCAGCTCACCCAATCCTCGAGCTCATCACTATCCAGGTCGAAGTCTAAAGTTGCCACTTCCCCATCCAGAGAACGGCTCAGCTGCTTTCCGGCAGTCGTTTTGGTAAGCAGCGAATCACTGCCTAGCAAAACCGGATCACGTTTGGCAGAAAGCTCAACCAATGACACCGCCTCATTACGGGAAGCCCGGCTTTCTACGCTTCCGGAATAAACAAAAATGGTTGACACACCGTCTGCATCAGCATCGAGACGAAATTCCGAGCTATCGGTCAGCACTTCACTTGAAGGGGTAATTACGCGCATAGGCTCTCCACCGTCCGGATTGGAAACCCAGATCTTACCGACACTCAACAAGCAGCGAATTTCCCCATCTGCTTTTTCAATGCTAAACGTGGTATTGCCGTCCAGACGGACGGTTTCTCCATCTGCAAGTAACAGTTCACAGCGACTTTTACTGCGGGTTTGAACGATATCACCGGCATTGATGGTGCTATTAAATGTCGCATAATTCAGCGTATTACTACCGGCCGGGATAATAAACACCCGGTTTAAGGGAAAGGTAACTTTTGCAACTTCCTGTGCACTGATAAAAGTTGAAAAGCAAAATAAGCAAAGCAGAACGGAACGTTTTAACGTCATTAGGGGCTCCAGTTGAATATTGGCTTTATCAGCATCAGACCCGGAACGGGTAGCGTAAGCATAGAACACTGCATATTTGAAGCATTAGCGACGATAGCCGCTGATATTTTATGATGTAGGTAAACATACGTATCAGCTTAGGCCGGCGCAATATGAAATCATTGAAATCCTATTTTTTATCAGAGCAGGATAATAACCCGGACGGTGTTCCCGATGGCATTTTTTTCCATAGCCGAGCGAATATAAGACGTTGAGACAGCATCAAGCTTCAAATCACTTTCATAAGGACCGGATAATCCGCTTACGGTTAATAATGCAGTCGTATCGATTTCACTCTCGGGATATTGTGCGTAGGTAAGCGGCCAGTTATCCCCGAACTGCCCTGCAATAAACAACGTCTCTCCCTCATCATTCAGAATTTTCGGCATCATCGCAGGTTTCATTGCAACGGCACGAGAGTCTATCCAAAGGGTATCGATTTGGTCCTGCACATCGACTTTCACGCTATCGCTGCGGATGGGCCGGGGTTTTCGCACCTGACGAATTGCGTCATATATGGTTTCCAGTGGTAATTCGAGGTCAAGCTGAATACCTTTTCTTCCGGCTTCATAATGAATATCAAGCACGTTGAATGAGGAAAGATTGGTTTCAAACAAATCGTTATTAAGCAGTGATCTTAGGGTGCGTTCTCCGTTCAGAGGGATTTCGGCGATAATGCGTCGCACCTTAATGTCGGCATTTTCTAAAGCTTGCTCTTTGGAACGGATGGTAAACTCTCCCGGGGTCATACCCGGATCGGGCTTTCCTTTGGCAACCAGCCGAATGGTTGCTTCCTGCCAGTCAACATAGCCATCCTCAGAAACGTTCTGGCGCAGTTGAGCAAAGCCTGTAAGTGAAATTAGAAGTATAATAAGCAGTATTCGTATCGGGTAAAAATCGGTCATAGCGTCTCCGGGATTATACGGTATTTGCACTTTGTCTATGCATAAATCGTCCGCAGGTTCCGCAAAACATACGACTTTCGAATAAAAAACACCAGTTCTTCCGCTATAGCGAAGGAGAGACTATTTACTCTATGTAGCCTCATCAGGTGGTGAAAATGTCGCAAAAAACCGACATTTCTGTAGTCCATTGCAAAAAAAATACCAAAATCCAATTTGTGATATTTAGCATGGTAAACCAGTAAAAATAATACATTATCGGCCATTTTTTCTTTGACTTGAATACTTTCAGTTATTATATTGGTTTTCGATTGGGGACTTATATAACTGTTTTTCTTATGTTTAACTAAAAAGTGGGATAGTGAATGGCACAAGAGTTACGATCCATCCGCGTCACCAACCGTTATTCCCTGGAAAAGTATTTGGACGAGATCAGCCAGATTCCGCTTCTCAGGCCGGAGGAGGAAATTACCCTCACTCAGGGCATCAAGAGAGGCGAGCAGGACTGCCTGCATAAGTTGATCCGTGCTAATCTTCGCTTTGTCGTAAAGGTAGCGAAGGAATACCAGAATCAGGGTTTACCGTTGACTGATTTGATCAATGAAGGAAATCTTGGCCTTATCAAGGCCGCCAAACGCTTCGACGAAACCCGTGGTTTCAAATTTATATCCTACGCAGTATGGTGGATCCGTCAGTCTATTCTTAAGGCACTGGCAGAGCATTCCCGAGTAGTAAGACTGCCGCTTAACCGCGTCGGCCTTATCAGTAAAGTAAACCAGTTAGTTCGCGAACTGGAACAAAAGTATGATCGCGAGCCCTCATTTGAGGAAATTGCCGACAAGCTGGAAATCTCAATACCCGATATTTCCGAAGCTTTAAGCAGCAGCGCCTTCCACGTTTCTTTAGATCAGCCGATTCACCGCTCTGAAGACGGCACGATGAAAGAACTCATCCGCAACCCCGACAGCAAAACTCCCGATGGTGATCTTGTCATCGAATCCCTCCAGCAGGAGATTCGCCGCGTTTTAAAGTCCCTTACACCGCGCGAAGAGAAAATCATCAAAATGTATTTTGGTGTCGACTATGAGCGTCCCTATACGCTCGAAGAAATTGGAGAACGCCTGAAACTCACACGCGAACGCGTCAGACAGATTAAAGAACGAGCTCTCGTTCGTCTGCGCCACCAGTCCCGCTCACAGAACCTGCGACTCTTTTTATAGGTAATCATTAAATTCTGATATACATCAACCACCGGCCAGACTTCACTGCCTACTTTCGAACGTCACTCATAACTGTATGACGGATTTACAAGGGAAGGGGTAGTAAAGCCGGCCGGTGGATGATGAATCTTTACATTTCCTTGCACAATTCCCTCCCACATATTAATGTATAGCGCATCTAGATAACTGCTATTATTGCTGTAATCCATACTTACTGAATATACAAGTTCTGCTTGTAAGCACTTAACGTTGATTGTAAGGCCCTCCCCTTCGGCTAAACTCAGGGAGCGGACTCCAACGTTTCCCTAGCGTAGTCGAGGGGATAACTGATAAAGTTGATATTTAAAATTAGTAATATTTTTAACCTTATTTATCCCAAACATTAATTCCCCAAGAACGATATTCGATAATAAGAGATACGATCATAAAACCCAATCTACCGTGGAGGTATAGTTGTTTTGAAAAATCTTATGACCAGCGTTTCCGGCGTACGTGGCATTGTCGGTGATAGCCTGACACCGGAAGCCATCATTAAATATGTGCATGCCTTTGCACAGCCCCTCGCAGGAAAAAAGATTATCGTGGGCGGAGACCCGCGGGTAAGCCAGGCCTTTGTTCGACCGTTGGTAAAAGCAACCCTGATGGCAAGTGGTTGTCACGTTGTAGACATCGGCATTACCCCAACCCCCACCGTACAGGTGGTAACTGAACATCAGGATGCTGCCGGTGGAATCTCCATTACAGCCAGTCATAACCCCATCCAGTGGAACGGACTGAAGTTTATCGGAGAAGACGGGTTGTTTCTACCCGAACGTGAAATCAACGAGCTCTTTCACCGGGCCGATAGTGGTGTCGTAAATTACGCCAACTGGAAGAACCTCGGTAAAGAAGAGGTCTATGAAAATGCTATTCAGGATCACCTCGAACTGATCTGGAAACTACCCTACATTGATGTGGAACTGATTCGCAGTAAAAAGTTCAAGGTTGCATTGGACTGTGTAAACGGCGCTGGTGGCACCATCATTCCACAAATGCTTGAGCACCTCGGCTGCGAAGTGGTTGGCCTGAACCTGGAAACCACCGGAATTTTTGCACATACACCCGAACCCACCCCGCAAAACCTGACCGATCTTTCTGAAGCTGTTAAAGAAAATTCCGCAGATATCGGTATTGCAGTAGACCCGGATGTTGATCGCTGCGCCCTGATCAACAACGACGGCACTCCCTTGGGTGAGGAATATACCCTGGCCCTTGCCGTTAAGTACATTCTCAGTAAGAAACTTGGCCAGGTGGTTATTAATCTGTCTACATCCCGTGTAATAGATGAGATCGTACAATATTATAACTGTGTGCTAACCAAAACCAAGGTCGGTGAAATTAACGTTGCCGATAAAATGCGCGATCTGAAAGCAATTGTCGGTGGTGAAGGAAACGGCGGAGTTATTCTGCCGGAAGTCCATCTTGGTCGCGACGCACCCGTAGCCGTTGCACTTACGCTGCAGCATCTCGCTGAATTCGGTGGCACGATGAACGAACTGAAGCAGAGCCTGCCGCAGTTCTATATCCTGAAAGACAAAACTCCGCTGGGTGATGTTGATCCGGACGCCGTAATCGAGCACATGAATGAAAAATATGCCAACGAGCGTCTGAATCACCTCGACGGACTGCGTATCGACCGTGACGACTGCTGGATTCACCTGCGTAAATCCAATACCGAACCGATCATGCGGGCTATCGTTGAGGCACGCACGCCTGAGATCGCCTGGACAGTACTTCAGGAAGTGAAAGAAGAAATCGGACGTATCCGCTCGAATTAAATGAGGTAAATCATACTTTAAAATTGAGTTTATTGCTTTCAAGGCTGGATTGCTTTTCCCCTCGGCGAAGTTCATCCTGAGCTTGTCGAAGGGCTCGGGGAACGCAAGAGCCTGCTCCCTGAGCATAGTCGAAGGGAAGGGCTGAACTTATGTTTTTGAAGAACACCTTTGTATTGGATATTAAACGTTCCCGATGATGCCGGTTCCAGGCCGCGTCATCGGGATTTTTTTCTCTACCCTAACGCTAATCCCCGTTGTATGTTAAAGTATCTGCTTAAAACCGGCAGTACCGCAATTCCATAAAACCAGCGGAGCATCCATGTCCCCTTATGAAATTATCTCCCGCAAAAGAGACGGCAAGACATTAAGTGAAGCAGACATTCATAGTTTTATAAAAGGCTTCATGAAAGATGAGATCACCGACTATCAAATCACTGCCCTGTTAATGGCCATCTACCTTCGCGGCATGACGCCGGAGGAGACCATATACCTGACACGAGCTTATATTGAATCCGGTATTCACATCAATCTGGATCATCTGCCCGGCATAAAAGTAGATAAGCACAGCACCGGTGGCGTTGGTGATAAGGTATCGATTATCCTGGCTCCTTTGGTTGCTTGTCTGGATATCTATGTCCCGATGATGTCCGGACGCGGTCTTGGACATTCCGGCGGCACGCTGGATAAATTGGAATCGATTCCCGGATTTCGCACCAATCTGTCGCTGGATGAGTTTCACAAAGTACTGGAGGAACATCATCTCGCGCTAATCGGACAGACGGCAGAACTGGTGCCGGCAGATAAACGCATTTATGCACTGCGGGACGTAACGGCAACCGTCGACTGTATACCGCTAATCTGCGCAAGCATTATGAGTAAAAAGATTGCCGAGGGAGCGAATGGCCTGGTTCTGGATGTAAAATATGGATCAGGTGCTTTTATGAAGAGTGTAGAAGATGCGGAAAAACTCGCCAGAGGACTTATCGAAATCGGTTCAGCCTTTGGTCAAAAGGTGGTGGCCAGCATAACGTCTATGGAGCAGCCACTCGGTAATAAAATCGGCAACTGGCTGGAAATTGAGGAGTCGATTGATTGCCTGCACGGCAAAGGACCGAAAGATTTACGGGATGTTACGTTAAATCTGGCAATGCACATGCTGCTTATTGCACGTCCTGAGCTGAAGCGCAGTGAAGCAGAGTCGATCTGTATTGATGCCCTCGACAGCGGTAAGGCTTATCAAAAGCTGCTTGAAATAACACAGGCTCAAGACGGCGATATAAGCTACCTCCAGAACCCGGAGTCCTACGGTAAGGCAGCACATATTTTGCCGCTTAATGCAGAACAAGACGGTTTTATCATCTCAATGAATACATACGATATCGGTATGGCCTCTGTTGGAGTCGGCGCTGGCAGACTCGTAGCTTCCGATGTTATCGATCCAAAAGCAGGGATTATCCTGCATAAAAAGATTGGCGATGTGGTTAAAAAAGGCGATTTGATCCTTGAAATACACAGTGAGCGTGAGGATACGCTTGCAAAAGCGCTGGAGCGATTGCAGCAGGCGATTTCCATTAGTAACGAGATGCCGGAAATACCGCCACTGCTGCTGAAAGAAATACTGTAAATTTCAGCCGGGTTATCGAATTATCCCGCTTGCAATACCTGATACGGCAGGTTATATTGTCTGTTCATTTTGATAAAAACAGCCGATTGCTAAAACGGAGAATAAGTTGCTATGCAGTGTGAATTAAAAACCCTCGAAAAGAACCTGCGTCAGATAGATATTGATATTGAGACTGCTGAGCTTGTTGAGATTGAGAAGAAAGTTATTCGCGATATTCAAAAGACCGCGGTTGTTCCCGGCTTTCGCAAAGGAAAAGTACCGGCAGGACTAATTAAAAAGCGTTATGCAGACGTTATTCAATCAGAGGTATTGGAAAAGGCTGTCGGCGAGTTCTACACCAAAGCTCTGGCAGAAGTGGATATCAAACCGGTAGCACAGGGTTCCATTACCAACATCGAATACAACGGCGTTGAGAGCGGTTTAAAATTCACCATTGAGGTTGAAGTTGAGCCGGAAATTGAGCTGAAGAAATACAAAAAGCTCAAGCTGGAGAAAGAAGTCGCTGAGGTAACTGATCAAATGGTTAGCGATGCCCTCGAAGACATGCGTCGCCACTTTGCAACGACCAAGGAAATTGATGAAGCCGTAGACGGCAGTCTGCTATCAGTAGAGCTTCAGGAAATGGATGAGAACAATACCCCCATCGTCGGACGAAAATATGAAGACGTTGCTATAGAGATCGGCAGCGGCAAATTCGATGAGGAAATGGAGAAGCAGTTAATCGGAGCGAAACGCGATGAAGAGCGTGTTCTGAAGGGTACGAGTCCTTCTCCTGACCCGGAGAAGCCAGGCGAGCCCGTCAGCTATATGGCAACTATAAAAACTATCGAAGAGCAGGAAATACCACCGCTGGATGATGATTTGGCAAAGAGCCTGCAGGACGATGAGATTGAAACACTCGATCAGTTGAAAGAACGCGTGCGCACCAATCTACAGGCAAATCTGGACAGGCGTGGCAAGCAACAGTTTACATCCCGTTTAATTGATGAACTGCTGAAAGAAAATCCATTTGACGCCCCCGAAGCCATGGTAGACAACTACTTGAATCACGTTTTAAACGACTTGAAGCAGCGTAGCAAGCAGGAAGATATCGACGAAGAATCGGTTCGTAAAAAGTATCGTCCCGATGCAATTCACAGTATTCGCTGGCATCTTCTAAAGCAGAAGCTCATTGAAGTCGAAAATCTGGAAGTCAACGAAGACGATATCAAGGAAAAGATTAACTCCTTTGGTATGGGCGGTGATGAAGCCGGTAAGATTTTTCAGGACATGAACTTTCTCAACAGAATCCGCGAAGATATTATCGAAGAGAAGCTGTTGAATCTCCTGGAAGAGCATGCGGACGTTACCGAAGTTCAACCTCAGCCGGTTGAAGCCTGATAATAGCTTCTCCCCTTCTGAGGACTACTGCGAAGTCGCAGTGGGAATATCGTGACAATGAACAATTAACGAACCCCAATACGAAGTTACATTCTATTCTTACGGAGGAAACTCGATGCCTTTAGTACCAATGGTTATCGAACAGTCGGGAAGAGGTGAACGCGCATTTGATATCTATTCGCGTCTGTTGAAAGAACGAATTATTTTTCTTGGTACCCCGATAGATGATAATATCGCCAGTTTAATTATTGCTCAGCTGCTTTTTTTGGAAGCAGATGATCCCGATAAAGACATCTATCTGTATATCAATAGCCCGGGCGGTGTGGTCACATCCGGACTGGCAATTTACGACACGATGCAGTATATTAAACCGGACGTCGTAACAAACTGTATTGGTCAGGCAGCCAGCATGGGTGCAATTCTTCTTGCTGCCGGCACCAAAGGCAAGCGTTTTGCCCTGCCGAACTCTCGAATTATGATCCATCAGCCACTCGGCGGCGTCGAAGGCCAGGCTACTGACATTGATATTCACGCCAAGGAAATCTTAAAAATACGCAAGCGTCTGAATGAAATACTGGCAGAGTGCAGCGGACAGTCTATCGACCAGGTAGAAGAAGATACTGATCGCAATTTCTTTATGACGGCTGCTCAGGGTCTTGAATACGGCCTTATCGACGAAATTCTTGTTCGTCGCAATGATGATAAAAAATAATCCGGGTGGTTCCCCCTCATGTCCGATAGAGAATATTTCGACTACCAGTCCCAATGTTCGTTTTGTAACAGACGTGCTGATCAAGTTGGTCAACTTGTAACCGGCACGTCTGCCAGCATCTGTGACAGCTGTATTCAGAGCGCTAATGAGGTCCTGAATAAGTCCCGCTACAATCAGTTTCAAAAGGGCGAATTCAAACTTCCGAAGCCTCGCGAAATAAAAACCTTTCTCGATCAGTTTGTCATCGGACAGGATAAAGCCAAGATTGCGCTTTCGGTAGCGGTGTATAATCACTATAAACGAATCACCCTGGAAACGTTTGATGACGGCATTGAAATAGAGAAGAGCAACATTTTAATGATCGGGCCAACCGGTACCGGTAAAACGCTGCTTGCGCAGACGCTAGCTCGTCTCCTGCAGGTGCCCTTCTCTATTTCCGATGCTACGACCCTAACCGAAGCCGGTTATGTTGGAGAAGATGTCGAGAATATTCTGGTTCGTCTCTATCAATCCTCCAATTACGACGTCGGTGCCACCCAACGTGGAATCGTTTACATCGACGAAATTGACAAGATTGCCCGAAAGTCCGGCAGCCCATCAATTACTCGTGATGTGTCAGGTGAAGGCGTTCAGCAAGCGCTATTGAAGATTCTGGAAGGAACCGTCTCAGCGATCCCCCCCAAAGGCGGACGCAAGCACCCGGAAGCACCAATGGTTCACATCGACACCCGAAACATCCTCTTTATCTGCGGTGGGGCATTCGATGGTCTGGAGCCAATTATTTCCAAGCGGATGGGCGACAACACGATCGGATTCGGCGCTCAGCTGAATAACGAATCAACGCTACAGCAGGAACAAACGATGACTCATGTTGAACCGGAAGATCTGATGCATTTTGGACTCATACCGGAACTCATCGGTCGATTGCCGGTTCTCTGTGGACTACAGCAGCTTGGAGAGAAAGAACTGCTCTCGATTCTTATCGAACCGAAAAATTCTCTGATTAAGCAGTATAAAAAACTTTTTCAGCTTGAAGGTGTAGAACTCAAGTTTACCGAGAAAGCACTGAAAGAGATCGTTCGTTTGGCTGTAGAACGTAAAACCGGTGCCCGCGGCCTGCGAAGCATCCTCGAAAAAGTAATGCTCGATGTGATGTACGACGTTCCGTCACTGGATAATACGCAGGAATGCCTCATAACCGAAAAAGTTATTCTCGGCAAGGCCGAACCAACACTCAAAATGGGCAAATCTCGACAGTCTGCCTAGATTCTTCGCTCCGAGCGGAGACAACTCCGCTCCTTTTCATCGAAAACAAAAACACACTTCCCGCATCATACAGCGGGATTTTTCATCTAACACCACGGAAAATGCAGCTCAATGGAAAAAAAGTCCTCTGAAAAAAATGAAACCAACATAACTGAAATTCCGCAGAAACTGCCGCTTCTGCCTATACGCGATCTGGTGGTATTCCCACACTCGGTCGTTCCTCTGCTGGTGGGAAGAGATAAATCGCTTGCTGCAATTCAGAGCGCCAAGGAAAACGGCAATTATCTGATGGTTGCGACGCAGAAAGATTCAGAAAAAGAAAATATCAAGGCCAGCGATATCTTCCGGGTCGGCACCGTAAGCAAAATATTACAGGTGCTGGAGTTTCCGAATGGACATTCCAAGGTCGTTGTGGAAGGGATTGCGCGAGCTCATACCAGCAAGTTCCTACGCAACAACGCTTTTTTTCAAACCAGTATCGATCTTTTTGAAGAGAAAGAAACCGAAGTGCTGTTTTCCGAAGTTCAGATCAAACAGCTCTTTTACTACTTTCAGGAATACATCAATTTTACACCGGAACTGCCGGACGAGATTATCGAGCATCTGCGTCAACAGGGCTCACCGCTACGCATGATCGACTTTGTGGCGCTGAATATTCAGTCCGATACGCCGCAGAAGCAGAAGATCCTGTCTGAACTCGATCCGGAAAAACGACTGCAGCTCCTGCTGGAAACTCTGCAGCAGCTTATCGGCTATCATCGCGTTCGCCAGGACATTGATCAGAACGTGCAGGAGAACCTGCTGAAAAACCAGCGCAATTATTACCTGCAGGAAAAGCTGCGTGTCATTAACAGAGAGCTCGGAGAAGAAGAGGAACAGTCTCCTGAAATCATAAAGCTCGAACAGGATCTGAAGGCAGCCGACCTGCCGGAACATGCACATACCAAAGCGGTGGAAGAGCTTACCAAGCTGAAGAAAATGCCGGCATTTTCTCCGGAATACACCGTAATCCGTAATTACCTGGACGTGATGTTGCAAATCCCCTGGAAACAGCAAAGCGAAGACCAGCTGGATATCAACAAAGCGCAGGACGTTCTTGATCGCGATCATTATGGATTGAAAAAGCCGAAAGAACGCATATTAGAGCACCTTGCCGTATTAAAGCGTGTCGGCAGTATGAAAGGACCTATTCTCTGTCTGGTCGGTCCTCCGGGAGTAGGAAAGACCTCCCTTGGCAAGTCCGTTGCTGAAGCTCTGAACCGAAATTTTGTGCGCATCTCATTAGGTGGCGTGCGTGACGAAGCGGAAATCCGCGGACATCGCCGAACTTATATCGGCTCCATGCCCGGAAAAATTGTACAGTCTATGAAGAAAGCCGGAACACGCAACCCGGTTTTCCTACTCGATGAAATTGATAAAATGACATCTGACTTTCGTGGTGATCCGGGGTCCGCACTTCTGGAGGTGCTCGATCCGGAGCAGAACAAGACCTTCAACGACCACTATCTGGATGTCGACTACGACCTTTCAGATGTGTTCTTTATTACCACAGCCAACGTGCAAAGCCAGATTCCTCTGCCCCTGCAGGATCGCATGGAAGTCATTCAGCTACCCGGTTACCTGGAGCATGAAAAGGTTCGCATTGCGGAAGACCATTTGATTCCGAAACAGCGAAAAGCACACGGCCTGGCAGCAAAAGAGTTCAGCTTAAAAAAACCTGCACTGCTGCGAATAATCCGTGAATATACCCGTGAAGCCGGCGTGCGGAATCTGGAACGCGAAATTGCAACCCTTTGCCGTAAGGCGGTTCGTCAGCTGGCAACAGAAACGAAGAAGAAGTCGTTTAGCATACCAGCCTCTAAAGTTCAGGAGTATCTCGGCAAACCGAAGTTTCTCGATCGTAAGGCAAACCTTAAGCAGGCAGTAGGCACGGCAACCGGTCTGGCCTGGACGGCCTATGGAGGCGATGTCTTAAAGATTGAAGTAAGCATGCTGCCCGGTAAAGGTAGGCTAAAACTCACCGGTAAGCTGGGCGATGTAATGAAGGAATCTGCACAGACCGCGCTCAGCTATGTGCGCTCCATTGCGTCTGATCTTAAGATTGCTGAGAAGACATTCGAAAAGCATGATCTGCATATTCACCTGCCGGAAGGTGCGGTGCCGAAAGACGGACCATCAGCCGGTATCACGCTGGCGGTTGCGCTTATCTCTGCGCTCACCGGTCGCGCGGTTCGCAACGATATTGCCCTTACCGGTGAGATCACCCTGCGCGGACACGTGCTGGCCGTAGGCGGTATCAACGAGAAGCTTCTGGCCGCTCAGCGTAACGGCATTAAATCGGTTATCCTGCCGGCTGAGAATGAAAAAGAAGTGGATGATCTGCCGAAAGAAATTTCGGACGGCATTTCGATTGACCAGGTCTCCGAGTTTAAGGAAGTACTGAAAAAAGTATTGGTGAAGTAACCCTCTCCCCTATCCGTTCCGCAGTAAAAGCTGCGGAACGCATTACATCATTTACAAATTCCCACACCCCATCTTGCAGATATGAATATTTATCCGTATTTATTTAATAAATACACCCTGCCTATCTGCGTCCACGATAGGAACCATCTATATCTGATTTAACCAACCTGACGTTTGAGAGGCCGTTTCAATAATAGCGGCTATTCAACGATTGTTGTAAACCCTAACTTACTTCAACGAAGACTATTCATTCGAGAGGTACTCATGACTGCGCTCCGTACTAATCCTAATTTACTCCCCCATTTCAGTTCCACTGCTACCATTTATTCAATCGCATTGCTAATTCTCATTCTCATTCTAATGATACCAACCAAGCTAATGAGTCAGAATCATACCTATAGCAAGGTCATGATCGAGTCACCGGATAAAGCAACAGATGCGAAGGTGTTATCAATACTCTACAGAGGCACTTTTCATCGCTTACCCATAGCAGGAGGCAGCCACTATTCTGCAATCGTAAATCAGGATCAGCTTCGGGAGCTTAAAGCAAACAGAATAAAGCATACGATTGTTACAGCAGACTTATCAACAACCGCAACGCCTGAAGCCTCGACAGAGGAAAAGAACAATATTCTGGAGGCTGCACGCGCCAAATACGGATTTCAAAATTTTACTTTTGGCAGCTTTAAGGGGTTTTACACCTATGATGAGGTTGTCAGAGAGTTGGATAATATGCATGCACGATATCCGAAACTTATTACCGCCAAAGAATCAATTGGTAAAACAGCGCAAGGCCGAGATATTTGGATGGTAAAAATCGGACATGATAGTCAGTCTATACCAAACACTTTTAAAAAGCCGAACGTTCTTTATAGCTCTTTAATGCATGCGCGAGAACCGCAGAGCATGGCCACGCTTATCTATTTCATGTATTATCTTCTGGAAAACCATTATATGGGGAATAAACCAACTTTGTTAGGCGAGAATGCTCCTAAAAAGGCTATAAAATTACCCCCTAATTTTAACAAGGTTTATAAAGACATTTTTGCCAAGATGTTTGTTGATGTAGTAAACAGCTATTTTATCCCGGTATTAAACCCGGATGGTTATATTTACAATGATAGCCTTTACAAAGCAGAGGCAAAGTACCAGTATTGGCGAAAAAATCGTAGGAAGGTTGGGGTGAAGGTTGATAAAAATAATAATAGTTATGGTGTGTACGGAGTTGATTTGAATCGTAATTTTCCAATCAACTGGGAACAAGGAAATAGCAACCTAAATTCTGAAACGTATCACGGCCCCAACCCCTTTTCTGAGGCAGAGACTAATGCGATTAAAGTCCTCTGTGATAGTATAGATTTCACAACGTCCATGGATTGGCATTCCTACAGTAATAGCATCCTCTACCCTTGGGGATCACCAGACTATAGTTATCTCAAACATCCTGACAATATTACATTTCCCAATATCGCCAGAGCAATGGCAATAGAAAATAAATATGAATGGGGAGGCGTATGGCAACTACTCTATTCTTCTCCCGGTGATATAAACTCTTGGTTATATGATAAGTATCAAAATTTCTCTATAGGTGGAGAGGTTGGATCGGTTATTTATCGTATAAGTAAAACTAACCCAGTAAGAACTTTGAGTGACCAATACGTAAAAAAACACTTTAGTTCGAAGCAGAAGGATTGGACTAAACAGTTAATAGAACAACTGGATGGCAAGACCTTTTACGGATACAGTGCAATAGCCAGATCAATAGAAAATACTCTTGGTAAACAGCTTTCACAGACCGATCTAGAATATTTAACATGGTTTTTTCAAGACTTCGGCGCTCAAGACGGCTTTTACCCTTCTTTAGACCGTATTATTCCTTTGGCATTCGAGAATAAAGATGCCAATATGCAAGTCGGCTGGGCTGCAACGCAAATTAAAGGGTTAAGAGAACTCGAGGGGAAAAAACAAAAAGGCCACAAACTTAGTGAAACTGAAAAACAGGAATACGATAGTAGATTCCCGTTTGTTTTTCATCTCTCGAAGGATGTTGTCAAAAGCAATCTGAGAATGTATAAAAACGATTTCTATTGTGCTTCGAATAACACCACTCAAGAATGGGCGAATCCCGGAGGTGTTGGTATTCCAAATGCATTTAAAATGACGGAGGCCCAAAATGGTTTTATAGACAAAACCACAAAGCTCCAATGGTTGATGTTAAGTCAGGGATCAGTAATGAAAAAATCGATGTCTTATCAGCTGCTTCGCACCTCATATTTAACCGATATAAACACAACAAAGGCTGAAGGTCATTCAGACTGGCGACTCCCAACGCTGGAAGAGGCGATGACGCTTGTTCAACCACAAAAACAGAACAATTCTCATGCACCATCGATATTATTTAGTGAGGCATCACTGAAGAGCCTATTGGCAAACAACACTATCGGTCTTTGGACCTCCGACTATGAAAGTAAAGATACAGTTTGGGCAGTTAATTTAAAGGATGGGTATTGTTATCCAATGGATATTAAAACAGAAAAAGCTTTTATACCGCTGCTTCTCGTGCGTTCTTATCGGAACGATAGCAGTACAACCCGATAAAGAAAATCATCAATTATTACTTTGGAGATTTATGCGACATAATACAAGTAGCGTTCTGTTGACTTTATCTATCCTCATTATCTCCACAGCTTATTTTTTTGGAAATGATAAACCGGAACAGATTCAGAATAAATCTCCAAGGAAGCTCTACAGCGTGAAAATAGATTCTTTTCTAACCGCCCTCCAAAAAAATTATGGCAAAGCCATGAAAGATTCGACCTGGAGGCATTTAAATATGTTTGAAAGAGAGTTGATTAACGTTCAGTTCGATGATTTTGAATTCATAACGGTAGCGGGAGATTCTGTAACACTTGGGGCTTTCAAGAAAGCACTAGTTGTTGTTGTAGGTGCTTCATGGTGTGGGCCCTGCAAAGCAGCAATACCGGCACTGGAAGATTTAGCAGCGACCTACAGCGGAAAAATACAGTTTCTGTATATCATGCACGATGGTCAGCCAAAGTCTTTGGAATTTTTCTCTAAAACCAACTCCAACATTCCGGTAATTCCATCGGACAGGAATATAGACCCCATGCAGCCGGTTAAGGCTGAAGCAGGAAAGTTTAGACATGTTTTACAGTTTCCAGCAACCTATTATCTGGATGCGAATAGAGTTATCAAGAGGGTAACTACTGGCGGGTTCATACCCAGTGATTATACACGAGATGGTAAGACTATCAAATTCACCAAAGAAGATGTGTATGATGCGAATATTAAATCATATACAAAAGGCATAAAGCTGATTCTTGCCAATTAACGATATCATATTTTGACGTTTAAGTATCGTATTCTCAGACAAAAAAAGGCCGCCCCGACTTATCGGGGCGGCCTTTTTTGTTTTGCTCGGTATTGGGATAATAAGCTTAAATTTTATCGAGGAAATACGGCAGCATGCTGCGCCAGGTCGGCCAGTCGTGCCCCATATCGTGGCCCCACAGGTCCAGCCAGTGCGGCACGCCCTTGCTATGCAGCACGTCCGAGATCTGCACGGAGCGCTCCGGAGCTTCATAAGAGCCCTGCCCGGTAGCAATGATAATGCGTTTATTGTTGCGCATATGATTCAGCATGTTATCATCTTCCCATCGCGGCAGATAGTCCACCGGTGAGTTGAAATAGACGTTCTCGTCAAAGTAGCCCTTGGAGTAAGACTTCAGATCGTAACTGCCGCTCATCGCAATGGTTCCCGCAAAGAGGTCCGGGCGGCGAAAGAAATTATTCGCGCAGTGCAGAGCACCCAGCGAGGCACCGGTTGTCACAATCGGCACATCACTCTGGCAGTGCGAGTGAATAAACGGCACCACTTCCTGCGTAATGTAGTTGTTGTACTGCTGATGGCGAACCGCCTTGTCATGCGGATGCATATTGTTGTTCAACCAGCTCTCATTATTGATACTGTTGATGGAAAAGGCCTTCAGCCTACCGGAGTTAATCTGATGCGAAATGGCATCGATCAGATGAAAGCGCTCGTATTCCAGAAAATCTGCTGCTGCAGTCGGGAACATCAGCAATCCGTAACCGTAGTGGCCGTAAACCGCGATCTCCATGTCTTTGTGGAGATTGGGACTCCACCACTTGTGAATTTCTCTGTGCATAGGTAAACCTCTATATTCTGTTTTTGTATTTTTGTCAGCTCGGTAGTCCATTTCTGAGCGAGAAGAGAGAAATATACAAAGTGGATGTCAAATCTCAATGGATAAAAAAAGAACACAGAATACAGAACACAGAATACAGAACACAGAGCACAGAAGTCAGAGCACAGAACACAGATATCCGTTCCACGAGCGTAGCCGAGGGGGAAGGAAAGCCGTCATCAAAAGTGAGACCCAGAATGCAGTAACGTGGGTCGTGACCCACGACGTAGGGACGATCTGCGTGACCACCAGAGCTGGAGAGTTCGATACCCGATGCCCGATGCCCGATGCCCGATGCCCCAGGGATAAAAAAAGAGCCCCGCAAAAGCAAGGCTCCAACCTATGGGATAGTATATAGTAAGCATATCAACAAATAGAAAGTATAGTACCCAGCCTTTAAACTACCTACTGCCTACTACCTATTGCCTACTGCCTGTAGTAAATCAATCGTGCCGTGTAACCGTCCCGCTGACGTTGCGGATAGTAACGCTGCCGCTACCGGCATCACCGACATACACATCTTTGGAAACGGTATCGATAGTGATGCTGCCGCTACCATCATCTTCAATCTCTACGCTTCCGTCAACGTTGCGAATCGACAAGCTGCCGCTACCATCATCCACTTCAACGACGCCAACGATATCTTCGATTTTCAGGCTTCCACTTCCATCATCTACACGTAGCTTTCCTTCGATTCCCTGAACCATCAGGCTGCCGCTACCGTCGTCTATTTCCACATCGCCTTTAATATCTTCAACGATTGCCGACCCGCTACCGTCATCGATATCCATATCCATTTGCTTCGGCACCTGCACCTCAAGGTCTACCGACACGTAGCCGGAGCCGAACCAGCGCCACTTGCTCTTGTTCTCAACCTTTAAAATAGCATTCTTACCGCGCTGCTTTAGAGTAAAAATCAACCGGTTATCGGCGAAGTCTACCAGCTCATCACCTTCCAGGCCCTTTCCGTAAATCAGACCTTTTACCCTGATTTCATCAAGCCCTTCCACTCCTTTAACGTGCAGTGAGCCACTGCCGACATCTATCTTCATATATTCAATATTCGAGGCATCCAGCTGCAGGTTGCGCTCAATTTCTTCCTGCGCCAGAAGGCTTCCGGACATAAAAAACAGCGTTATCAATACGGTAAAAAATAGCTTCATGGTTATCTCCTGATTATTGCTTTTGAGAGACTACTGGTAAATGGTGGGAAAAGTTGCAAAATAGCTGATGGTTTGTAGGTCGCCCTCCTTCGTCGGGCTGGTAGCCTGTGGTTGGTAGTCGTTTGCTACCTTTACATACGTAAAACATAAAACATCTGTGTAGACAGTTGGGTTTTAGCTACATTTCCAAAAGCTTACAACCTACAAGCACCAAAGGTGCGAATAACGAGCCCCGACCTAGGAAGACGTTCCACAATCTACATGCTACCAACCACCCGCTACCCGCGACCCGCAGTTTAACGAACCCCTTGACATCCCCAACGAAAAAGGCTAAAATGCCAGTCTGTTTTTTATTCAGTATCAGACGTAACTTTCCTATATAAAACCACATTCTCTTGCCAGGAGGAAACGACAATGTCCAACGCGTTTTTTAAGGTACCTGTTCCAAAAAATGAGCCGGTTCTCCCCTACGGACCCGGAAGCAGCGAGAAAGCCGATTTAAAGGCCAGCCTTGCCGAGTTAAAGCAAAATCCTGTTGATATTCCGATTATTATTGCCGGTGAAGAAATTCGCACCGGACGGACCGTTGAAATAACGGCTCCGCATGATCATTCTATTAAGCTGGGCACCTATCATAAGGCCGGTGAGAAAGAAGTGAACATGGCAATCGAAGCTTGTCTTGATGCACAAGCGGACTGGGCAGCACTTCCCTGGGAACACCGCGTATCGGTTTTCCTTCGCGCAGCTGAAATGCTGGCTGGTCCATGGCGCTCAAAGATCAACGCTTCTACCATGCTGGGGCAGTCCAAAACGGCTTTTCAGGCTGAGATCGACTCTGCTTGCGAGCTAATAGACTTCTGGCGCTTCAACAGTTTTTATATGACGCAGCTAATGGCCGATCAGCCGGAATCCTCGCCAGGCATCTGGAATCGCGTTGAATATCGCCCGTTGGAAGGCTTTGTATTTGCCGTTACCCCATTCAACTTTACGTCAATTGCCGGTAATCTACCGACAGCCCCGGCCATGGTTGGCTGTAGCGCACTTTGGAAGCCTGCCTCGAGCGCAGTTTATTCTGCCTACTTCCTGATGAAGCTGCTGGAAGAAGCGGGTCTGCCAAAAGGTGTGGTTAACTTTGTGCCCGGTTCAGGCGGCGAAGTCGGTAATCCGGTAATGGCAAGCCCGCACCTGGCTGGTGTACACTTTACCGGCTCTACCGGAGTTTTTCAGGGCATGTGGAAAACCATCGGAGATAATATTCACAACATGAAATATTATCCGCGCATCGTCGGTGAGACCGGTGGAAAAGACTTTATTTTTGCGCACCCTACGGCAGATGTGCCCTCCCTGGTCGTCGCCGCACTCCGTGGTGCCTTTGAATATCAGGGACAAAAATGTTCCGCTGCCTCACGCATGTATATACCGAAATCACTCTGGGCAGATTTCAGGGAGCGCTTCGTAAAAGAAGTAAGCGACATCAAAATGGGCGACGTGGAAGACTTCACCAACTTTATGGGTGCGGTTATCGATAAAGGTGCCTTCCGCAGTATTACGGAGTATATCGACTATGCTGATGAATCCAGTGAAGCTGAATTCATTACCGGTGGAAAGTATGACGATTCCAAAGGCTGGTTCATCGAGCCAACCACGATCGTCACAACAAATCCCAAGTTCAAGACTATGCAGGAAGAAATCTTCGGACCGGTGCTTACAATATATGTCTATGACGACGAAAAGCTGGACGAAACGCTTGAACTCTGTGATACCACCAGTATGTATGCGCTTACCGGAGCAATCTTTGCAAACGATCGTGCTGCAGTAGTAAAGATGGCCGACCGCCTGCGCAATACTGCCGGTAACTTCTATATCAACGACAAACCGACCGGCGCCGTTGTTGGCCAGCAGCCATTCGGTGGTGGACGTGCTTCCGGAACGAACGATAAGGCTGGTAGCGCAATGAACCTGCTGCGGTGGATGAGCGTTCGTACGATGAAAGAAACATTGGTTCCGCCGGTAAAGTGGGATTATCCCTTTATGGGCGAGAAGTAAACCCATCAGCTATAAATGCAAAAATGCCGTTCCGATAATCCGGAACGGCATTTTTTTTAGCCTCAACCCATGGGGCTAAGTATGTATATCGGCAGCCAATTAGCCAAAGTTAAATATCTATTCGAAACCCCAGCATTAAGGTTCGCGGTAAACCGGGTCGAATACCTGCCGGACGTCGAGCGGCAACGTAGGTCAGATCAGTAATGTTTTTTGCAAGGGCGAAGAGCTGATAACGACGATTCAGCGAATATTCCATAGACGCATCAAATACCGTATAGGCATCCGTAAATTCAGAATCCGGGCGATCTCCCTGTCCGGCACTCGTCGGAGCCTCAGCAGCATACCGCATGCTTAAATCGACAAGGAAACGTGGCGTCATCCAGCCGATGCTGGCAAAAAGCTGATGAGGAGCCACATACGGCAGATTGTCTCCTACGGCAACCTCTCCCCAGGGATCAAAATCACTCTCAAAAGCATTCCGGAATGATGCATCCGTATAAGTATATGACAATCGAACCGGCAAAATTCTTGCACTATTCCATAAGTCAGCTAAATTTCCACCTGCAGCAAGCTCAATTCCCTGAGCAAGCACCTCGCCACCGTTAAAGAGATCTCCCGTTCCAGATCCGCCTCCGGCATTCAGATCCAGGCCTAGCAGGTTACTGTAATCATTACGAAAACCTACCAGCTCCAGATGTGCCCCCTGGCGATACATGCGCAAACCAAGTTCGTAGTTCACGCTTTCCTCGGCATCCGTTTCTGCCTTCGAACCGGGAGGGGCAAAGCCCTTATGCACACCGGCAAATACACCAAGCGTAGAATTTACATCATATTTAAGACCAATTCCCGGAACCCAAACATCCAGTTTGTTTTCACGACTGCTAAGGTTTGCACCCGTCCGATCCGGATCTTCCTTACCATAATCATCCCGACTTATCGATATCGATTCATGCCGGAGTCCACCAACAGCTGTTAACGGACCTGCTTTTGCCGTATATTCGGCAAATGTTGCGATACTTGTGGCAGATTCTATGCGATTGCTCTCTGTTCCGGGAATACCTGCTTCACTTAGGATCATCACGCCATCACGCATCCGATAATCATCTACCCACTGAAAGCGATCCATTTCATCTTCATGTACCCGAATTCCAGCTTCAAGCTGGTGTCCCATCGAAAAAGCATTCGTTTCAAAACCTAAAATGCTCTGAACGCCCTGAGCAAAATATTCGCGATTATTGGCTTTCACCTGCAGCGCATCTTCATTCGGACTATCCGATCCTCCAAGGATAGCAACTTCCTGTTCAAATGCCTCCGGATCGTCCAGGACACTGGCAATTCCAACTGTGCTATTCAGCGTAACTTTGTCAAGCTTATACCAATTTCGTTTAAAGTCGTTTCGATAAAGCGTTGTGGTAAGATCGAAACCGCGGGCAAATCTTACGAAATAACGTGCAGAAAGCTGCTGATGCTCAGTATCCATACGATCCTGCTGAGAAGCCGCATAACGCCGTAGGGGTGTTACCAGATAGTCTGCATCGGTCAGCCCCAGATAGGTTTCATTGGAACTCTCATCATTATAACCGGCCTTTACCTGTAGCTCATGATAAAATCCGGCTTGTGGTGTGGAATGAACGCGAGCTTTCAGCAGATAATCGCTTTTAAGGAAACCGGTATCATCGCCATTGTCCAGTTGTTTAAATCCATTGGAATGGGCCTGGAAAGTCTCAAGCAGAATTCCGGCATTTGCTGTAGCGGTACCTGTTTTGGCGTGCAGAGTCCCACCACTCTCACTGCCTCCCATTGCCTTTGCATAAAGGCTTCGGGCATCGGGAATTTCTGATGAGATTAGGTTTAACGCCCCACCTGTAGTGTTGGGACCGTATTTAATCTGACTGGAACCTTTGCGAACTTCGATTCCCTGCATCCGTCCGACCGTGGGGAAATAGTATGCTGCCGGAGCGGCATAGGGTGCCGGAGCAGCAGGGATCCCGTCTTCCATAACTGAAATCTTCTGGCTACGTTCGACGCCGGTGCCCCGAAAACCGATATTGGGACGAAGGCCAAAGCCATCCTCTTCCTGCATATTCACTCCCGGAACTGCACGAAGCGCACGATGGATATCATTATTGGAATGGATTTCCAGCTCCTCCTCGCCAATATAGTGAGCAGAGCCAGGAATATTGCGTACGTTACCAAGACTCCCAACCAGTTGATCGCGTTCAACAACCATCGTCTCGAGGTGAATAGGCTGCACATCCATTCCAATTTGTAGCGTAATATTCGCACCGCTTTCGAAAACGAGCAGCGTATCGATAGTAAAATAGCCAACATGGGAGAAGCTGATAGCATGTTCTCCTTCGCGAATCGCTTCTAGTTGAAACCGACCATTACGATCTGTTGCAACGCCTCGATCGATCGCAGATACGATAACATTCACCCCTTCAAGCGACTGTCCGCTCTGAACATCAACTACCCGCCCGCTAAGGGATGCGTCTCTTTCAGTCTCTTCAGCAAAAATTGTAGTTGGAATAAGTAAGCAGCTAAATAGAAAAGTAGAAAAAACAAACCGAAGAATAGTACTATATTGATCCATACAAGCCCCTGATAGTTCGTGATTATACCCAAATGCTGGATGAAAGTATGAGAAAGAGCTTGTAACAACAACTTGTGAAATTAAGGACAATCGTTGTTTGGCTTGTAATAATTCTTTTCTAATAATGATTATTAAAAAAGGAGTTGGGACTTGGGAATAAAGACCACATAGGACTAAAGACAACATAGGACGAAGGACTAAAAACAACATAGGACGAAGGACTAAAAACGACATAGGACGAAGGACTAAAAACGACATAGAACAAAAGACGACAAAAGAACGAGGGAATAAAGACTTTGGATAAAAAATAATTCAAAAAAACTCTAGTTTCTGGGAATATATAGTGAATCCTGATATCGGAATTTTTTATGAAACATAATTTTAAAAAACTAAACGTCTGGCATCAGGCTCGAAAGTTGACCGTTAAGGTCTATGCCATAACTAAAGCGTTTCCTCAAAATGAACAATATGGTCTATCCAGCCAAATGAGAAAAGCAGCAGTTTCTGTTGTATCTAACATTGCAGAAAGGTCTGGCAGGGATAGTAAAAAAGAAATGGCCTATTTTCTCAATGTCGCAATAGGATCGTTATGTGAAGTAGAAGCGCAAATTTATACTGCACTTGATCTTAACTATATTCGCACTTCTGATACAGAAGCTGTACTCCGGGAGCTAAATGAAATCCGTATGAACGTCTGTTCTCTAAGAAAGCACGTCCTAAATAATCCTTGAACAAAGAAACCGTTAGTCCTTTGTCCTTTGTCCTTTGTCCTTTGTCCTTTGTCCTAATCTAAAAACGAACGCTCAAGCCAACAGAAACAGCACCCAAGTCATCCCTGCCAGAAGATTGTGTTTCCACATAGGGACTCCAATTCGCATCTGCGACATTTGCCAACCAAACGCTCAATGCAATCAAAGACAGATTTCTTCGCGCCTTATACCAGCTATCATATCGTTGATACTTGCTGGTAATATCTGCGGGTGAAACAGCATTCACGTAATCACTCTCAGCACTGTTTTCCACGATCGCAGCTATGGCGGTTCCTGCAAGACTGCCCCAAAAAGCAGTTCCCAAAATCCAACCGCGCCTGGTATGGCCTTTGTAAAGCTGTCCCCAGCCTGGTACAATAAGCGACCGAAATGCCGCTGCAGGACGACGATCCGGAGCTTGTAAATAACGTATATAATTTCCTTCCGGCAGAATAACAGGCCTCGACTTTTCTGACTTCGGTTCCGTAGTTGCCGTAGTTGCGGCCTTTACTTCTTCGAAGAATCGAATGATTTTAGGAGACACTTCTCCCGGATCAGGCTGAAATCGCGGGTTAAGTGATAGAACGCTGAGAAAATGACCGCGCGCCAAATCAAAATCTCCCAGATTATAGGCTGCAAGCGCAAGTATTTCATGAAGAACTATACCTTCCTCTGGCGGCAGCACGATACCGCTATTCAGCAGAGAATCCCCCAGAGAAATAACCTGCGTAAAGTCCAGAGCGCTATAGTGTAGCTGTAGTCGCTCCAGTGTCTGTTCTGCCGGATTTTGCGCATACAACGTTGCCAGACTGGAGACAACGAAAAACATCACGAGATATAAAACACGTAGTATTTGTTTAAAACATAAGGAGTTATTCACGCGTCAGGCTCACTTTTTTCTGTAGCGTTTCGTCAGGAAGAATTTCAATTTTTCCTTCCCAGCTGCGATAAGTCGGGTTCAGCAATCTCAGCATATGTGTTCCAACCGGCAGTGTAAGCGGTTTTTCCAATGGCGTAGTCTCACGGTATTCCTCATTAATATAAATCTGGGCCCAGGGCACAACCTGCAAATCCAGAAAACCTTCTGCCGACTGCAGGATCACTTCCATCGTATCAATCTTTCCGGCTGTTAGAATAACATCAGAGCGGAAGGAAGTATATTCCGGATTGCGGATTTCCAGTTCATATCGTCCTTCCGCAAGTTCCAGGGGACTAAAAAGTGGGGATGTTTCGCGCATCGTGCCGTTGATATAGATATCTCCCCAGGGTTTCACCTTCAAAAAGAGTCCGGCATTTTCAGCAACTTCGTTTACAGCCGGTTTGACAGTCTGCTTCTTATTTTCTTCATCAGATAAGGTCGAGACGGCTACCAATTCCTCTTTCAATTCCTTCGCTACATCCGGCGTTGTGATGATCGGCCGTCGGTTTTCATTGTCATTTGCAGGCTTAACATTCTCATCACTAACCATAGGAGCAGATAGCTGCGCATCGGAGCTGTCGCGGGTAATCGATTTGATGTTAAGCGAATCTGCAGTAAGGCTTTCCGGTTTCTGATTACCCATTTGCCAGGCGAAAACAAGCGTTACCGCCAGGAGTGCGGCAAGTATATGAGGTAAACCAAAACGTGGTGATTTTCTTCCCTTCTTAACCGAGGTGGCTGTTTGTCTCTCATTTATCGGAGGCTGAACAAGATTACCAAGAGATGTTGATGCCTCATTTGAAACAAACCATTCAGGATGTTCGAGCAGCTCTTTAATCCCGGTGGGTCTGTCCGAAGCATTTTTGCGAAGCATCTCGGAGATCATTTCACTATACCAGCGAGGAACGTCATCACGGATTTTATGTAGAGGCTCCGGCTGATGAGAAACAAGCTTTTCGATTGATTCGACAATTGTTTCTCCCGCAAAGGGAGCTATACCGGTTAGCGCTTCATACAGCGTCGCTGCCAGGCTGAAAAGATCGCTACGCGGTCCGACAGAGCCGGAGCGTGCCTGCTCAGGTGACATGTAAGCAGGGGTTCCAACAACTTCACCATGCATACTAATAGCCTGCATAGCAGTTGCTTTGGCCAGACCAAAGTCTGTTAGCAGCACCTCACCCTTTTGCGATATCATCACGTTACCGGGTTTAATATCGCGATGAATAATACCGGAGTTATGGGCATATTCCAGACCTTTGAACAGCTCCAGACTTATATGGGAAACAATATCGAACGGCAGTGTATCGTTGACTTCCATCAGTGAGGCAAGGCTTTGACCAACGATAAAGGGGAAAATTATTGCAAGGTTGTTTTCTTCTTCGACAACCTCAACGACTTCAATAATGTTTTTGTGTTTTAATTTAGCGGATATCTGGGCTTCACGCTGAAAGCGTTTCAGTAAATCCGGCTGATCCTGCCATTGGGGATTAAATATTTTTATAAGAACCGGCTTACTGTCTGAAACTCGTTCCCCTTGCCAGACGGTAGTAATCGCACCGCGATTAATTTCCCTGATCTGCCGATATCCATTGAGTTCCATATACGATCCAAGAGTCCTGATTGTCTCCCGGAAATATAGTAAGTAAGACAGCAGGTATACAAATTTTATCCGTCGGAATATACTATCGGGTATAAATCAGCTTTAAGACGTTTTGCTGTCCATTAAACCGATAGACGGCAAAAAAGATTCCACTGCTTACTGATTCACCCGAATCTGATAGGGTGTCCCACTGATATTGCTGCTCACCAACAGTCGTATTCCCTTGAGCAAGCGAGCGTACTTTTCGACCGGTGATATCAAAAATATCCAGCTCGAATTTACCACTCTGCGGCAACTCAACCTGAATAGTAACCGCCCCATTGAAGGGATTGGGATATGCTATCGCGAGCACAAATTCTTCCGGTAAACCGCCGGTTGGATCAATTCCGGTTATAGGACTGACATTGTAACTTAGTACCGATGCCGTGGGGTTATGTGGGTCAGATGAGTAGCCACCAATTACATAGACGAGGCTGTCTCTGCGTATGGCGGTTGAGCCGATTCGCCCTCCAGGCAGGTCAGGACCATCCGTCAGCATCATTTGAGCAGCATCATACACTTCAACTCTTGAACTGGCAGTGCCATTGGCTGTAATGCCACCGATCATAAAAAGGCTGTCACCGGAAATTACAGAACTACCATTTCCGCGCGCTTCTACAAGTCCGGGAAGACTTGACCAGCTTATCCGCCAATCTGAGCCAAATGTTCCGGCAAAACCATCACTTACCGGCGCACTTAATATTCCACCAAACATATGAAATCGATTATTAAAGACGCCACTGAATGGAACTGCTCGCAGGGCAATAATTTCATCTTCAGCATCTTCCCATTCGTCCTCAGCGAAATCATAATACTCAATGTCATCAACATACTCATCATTTTCATCCACCCCACCAATGGCTACGAGATATCCATTTAGAACAACCAGCGCATGTCCACGCCTCTTTTCGCGCATTTCACGCACCGACTGCCAATTGTTTTGTGCAGGATCATATACTTCAACAGTGTCTACAACTTGTCCGCTACCTGATAAGCCACCGGTATAGTAAACTTTGCCATTAAAAACTGCCGCAGTGCCGTCAAGTCTTAAGGTTTGAGGGGCCGGAACAGCCTGATCATTCCATGCAGACTGACCGATATCAATTACTTCGACAGTCGGTATTAAAGAGCCTCCGGCTCCGGCTCCGCCAATTACATAAATCCGCTCATTTACGATTACGCTACTCGCGCCAAAACGGGCGGTATTCAGCTGGGGGGCTTGCTGCCACTGCTGAGCAGGTAGGGACATCGGTATCAGACCCGCTATCAAAACAAAACCCAGCATTACGTAAAGCCTGTTCATATTCATAATACATCTCCTAAACAAAACTAATCCTCACCCAGTCCCCATTCCTTAATACGATATTGCAGCCAACGGCGTGAAACGCCCAGAATTTCAGCGGTTCTTCCGCGATGCCCCCCGGTTAGCTCAAGCGTCTCCCGGATCACTGCTCGTTCTACATCCTGAAGCGACCTGCCGACAAGTTCGCTAACCCGAGCCTTATTGAGAGCCAATAAGTCACCGGTTATTTTATTCGCACGCGACATAATAACTGCCCGTTCAATAGTATTTTCCAGCTCACGAATATTTCCCGGCCAGCTGTAAGCCTCCAGAATTTTCAATGCCTGAGGTTCAAATCCTTCGATCGTTTTCCCGTTTTCACGGGCAAATTTCTTCAGAAAATGGTCAGCAAGAATTGCAATATCCCCTCCCCTGTTTCGCAAAGGCGGCATTTTTATGCTGATCACATTGAGGCGATAGTATAAATCTTCCCTAAAACGCTTGGCCTGCACTTCCTTCCACAAATCCCTATTTGTTGCCGAGACAACCCTTACGTTTACCTTACGGGGGATATTTTCCCCGACTCGTTTTACCTCACCCTCCTGGATCACGCGTAGCAGTTTGGTTTGAATATTCTGATTAATCTCGCCAATTTCATCCAGAAAGACGGTTCCGCCATCAGCTTCTTCAAATAGTCCGGCTTTATTTTCAACAGCTCCGGTAAAAGCACCTTTCTTATGCCCAAACAACTCGCTTTCGAGCAGGCTTTCTGCCAGTCCACCGCAAAATACCGGCACGAAGAGCTGATCCCGGCGTCCTGAATGTGAATGGAGTGCACGAGCCACAAGCTCTTTTCCAGTGCCGCTTTCACCCTCAATAAGAACTGCGGCCTTAGCATCTGCCACCCGATCAATCATTTCCAAAACGTCCTGAACAGCTCTACTTTCCCCAATAATCTCGGGAAAAACATCGCTGTAGGAGATTTGACGCCTCAATCGCTTATTGGCTGATTGCAGCTTCTCAAGGCGGCGTTGATTATCGATTGCAATAGAAGCCTGCCGTGCAAAGGCCCTCAGAAACTGCATGCTTTCCTCATTGAACTGCTCGGCCTGAGTTTGGGTATCCATATAGATTGCCCCCTGAATTTCTCCCTTCAGGATAAGTGGAGTGCAGGCAATAGAGCGAATTTTCTGGATGACAATACTTTGCGCTTCGGAGAATCGTTCATCACTTTGTGCATCGAAGGTGAGTACAGCTTCTCCATTTTGCAAGACCGAGTTCACTACGCTACTGGACAGATGCCGTATTCCTTCGATACTCTCCTGGCTCATATTCCGAGCAGCAACGGCATGGAATCCTTCGTTGCCATCCAGATTCAACAACATAAATCCGCGTTCTGCTTTCAGTACATCCATCGCCTTATCCATTATTCTGGAAAGGAGCTCGGGAGTATCTTCGAGCGCAGCGATTTCCTCGCTTATGTCCAGTAATGCCCGATACGGATCTGATTTACTCATCAAAAATATCCTTACTGTATTTCCAGAGTGGTTTCATAGGAACGACTTCGATTACCAAACTCGTCAACGATGTAGAGAACCCAGAAGTAATCCTGAGCATTCAATTCAGAATTATTGTAGGCGATTCGATCCTGGGCTGACGATATCCCCTCAATGACATCTACCGGCGGCAGATTAATACCGACATTCAGGTAGATCTCAATCGTCCAGGTATATTCAAATGGAAGCTTTAACGGCTCCCAGACGAAATCAAACGGCATAGTTGCAGTGCCGCTGGGCTCCAAAGGTCTCGGCAGTCGCGTTATAATTCTAGCCAGCTGATTTTGATAACTGCTGCTTTTTCCTCCCTCTGCATCCTTAACCGTAAAATGAACCGGCAATCCTATCATGCTTTCAAGATCCGTTACACCAAAGTCGTTGGCCACATGACGCGAGAAGAACAGTTGATTCGTTGAGGCCTCGACTTCTATCAAACTCCCTGCCCAGGACAGGGTAGGGAGTTCCGCATCGGCTGATATAAGGCTGCCGGGCCGATCCTGATCCGATCCATGCACATTGAATTCAAGAAAAACCCGGTTCGGTGGCAGAAAACGAGCCTCATAACGAGACGTTACGGTCGCATCCAGCACAAGCGGCAGTTCATTCAATTCAAACTGAGCATTTTTTGACGATTGTAAATCCAGCATCATCGTATCCGGTGCAAATAAGGGTTTGGTGCAAATTAGCATATACGTTCCGGGATCAAATGTCTCCGAAAAGGAAAATTCTCCTGCGGCATTGGTTATAGTCCCGCGCTCACCGGGCTGCACTGTGAGTAACGCTTGTGCTATTGCTTCTCCATTTGAACTTCGTTGTACCACTCCATCCAGTCTTATCCCCAAAGCGGGGTCGAGAGGATTTGTTCGGGGAGCATTTTCAGTACAACCCGTTAGATAAACCAAGGCAAACAACAGGCCAAACAAATGATAAGACAGCCGCATTGAAGGGTTTGGTATAATAATACGTTTTTTGATCTCTTTTTTCATTTCAACAGTCATTTTACAGGAATTCACGCATTTCGCATACGAATGTTTACGGATACATTAAACAGATCAAGTGCAGAATATGCACCAGCATGCACGCATTGTGCACAATAGACTATTAAATTTGAGGAAAAAAACTTTAAATCAGGCAATTTAGACCTCTTTAACATCTGCTTCTATAATTGGCACGACAATTGATCCGCTCCTGAATGCGATAACAGCGTGATGCCGGGGACGATTTAAACGCTTACTTCTTTTAACGTTCGAATGTCAAAGATTGTGCCAATGAAAAACACCACTTCCTCTAAGAATACGGTTAAGAGAGATTCATTCAAAATATTTCTACGTTTTCTATATATAATTTCACTGGGAATTTACGTGTATTTCCTGCTCGACGGACTTGGCTATTATGCTACTCCTCATCTTGAGCGTCCACACCTTGAAGAATACCGCAACCTGCGGCCGGCAGGTCCGAGGGGACATACCTTTGGTGTCGTCGGTGCCGCAATGATGCTATTGATGCTACTGTACTCTGTGCGGAAGCGAACTCGATTTTTTGGCAAGTTTGGTCAGCTAAGCCGCTGGCTGGATATTCATATCTATCTGGGGATTATGGGGCCACTATTCATTATTCTACACACCACGCTTCGCTTAAACGGCATTATCTCTGTCGCTTTTTGGTCTATGATTGCCGTAGCCACCAGCGGCATTCTCGGTCGCTATCTCTACCTGCAAATTCCGCGTCACAGTAGCGGAGAGGAACTGAGCTTAAGAGAAATAGAGCAGCAAAACCTAAGGTTTGCCAATGAAATGAAGGTGCAACTGGCTGGTTTTGACGCTGTAGCGGTACCGGAAGAACTAACGCGTCAGTCAACGATTCACGAGTCTTCCGGAATATTTCAAATGGTCGTACAAGATTTAATGACTCCCCTCAGCAGGCGCCGGTTGAAATCACATTACCGAAACCGCTACAAACTGAGCGGTGATCATCTCAATCAAGCGGTAGAACTGGTAATGCGTAAGCGTAAACAGGAAAGACGGCTTCAATTATTAAATCGAGTACAGCGCTTTTTTCACTACTGGCATGTGTTTCATAAACCTTTCGCTCTGCTAATGTTCATTATCATGTTTGTTCATATCGGCGTAGCCATTTGGCTTGGTTATGCATGGGTCGTCTGATGAGACAAATTTTACTGATATTCTCAACCCTGATTTTTTTCATTCTACCATTGTCTGCACAGCTTTCACCGGGGGAATTGAGCAAGGCACATAGCGGACTTGAGGGCCTGTCGAACTGCACACAGTGTCATACAGCTGGTAATAGGGTGCAGCCATCGAACTGTCTATCCTGCCATACCATCCTGAAAGAACGCATCGATGCCGGTAAAGGCCTACATGCAAATAAAGACTATAAGAACTGCATCGATTGTCATTCCGAGCATCATGGACGGAAATTCGATCTGATTCGCTTTAAAGAGGGCATAGAGAATTTTGATCATCAGAAAACCGGCTACAGTCTGAAGGGCCAGCACGCTGAGCTGCAGTGCCGGGATTGCCACAAGGCAGAGTTCATTACCGACAAGCCTGTTTTTTTAGAAAAAGGGAAAGATCTCGGTCGCACGTTTCTGGGTCTGAAACAAACCTGCGTATCCTGTCATACCGATATTCATAAAGGCGAATTGGGCACCCTATGTCAGGATTGCCATACTGAACAAAAATGGAAACCTGCTCCCGGTTTCGATCATAGCAACACACGCTTTAAACTTACCGGCGAGCATGTAAATCTTGAATGTATTGATTGTCATTCCGATTACGGGCTAGACCGGGTCAACAGTAAATCCATTAGCTTTAAAGTAGCAGCTTTTGCAGAATGCAGCAATTGCCACACCGATCCACATGAGGGTAAGTTAGGGAATCGCTGTAGCGACTGCCATAATACCGGTGGCTTTAAACGTTTGAATCGCGGAGTAACATTCGATCACGACGCTACCCGATTTCCGTTACGTGGAATGCATTCCTCCCTGGAATGCCAGGTTTGTCATAAACCGGGTGCCCCAAAACGCGGGATTGAATTTGCCGAATGCATGGATTGCCATAGCGATCCGCACAAAGGGCAATTTGCCGATCATTCCTCTGGTGGAAATTGTGCGGATTGTCATTCTGTTGAAGGATTTAAGCCAGCCGGATTTACCATAATGGATCATCAAAGCACTTCATTTCCGCTGAAAGGTGCTCACCGCGCTATTCCTTGCTTCGCCTGTCATATGGAAAAAGAACCTCAGATCCTGCGTGCCGGACAGTCACCGACGATGAACCGGTTTGACATTGAAGTAGAAAACTGCACGAGCTGCCATAACGATATACATGCAGGCAGCGTCGCCCCTTATATGGCCTCAGCAGAAAGCTGTTTGAGCTGTCATACGAACGAAAGCTGGACAGCAGTGAAGTTTGATCATAGCCAAACCGGCTTTGCCCTTGAAGGACAGCATCAGACCACAGAATGCAGCAGCTGCCATCAAACTGATGCTGCTAGGGCACGAGGGGAACTTGTTTTTGCCAATGCTCAAAGCTCCTGTCAGGATTGTCATGAGGATGTGCATCAGCAGCAATTTGAGCAAAAAATAGTCATGGACGGAAAAATTATACAGCTAACGGACTGTTCCCGCTGCCATACCCCGGCGCACTGGACACCTGATCTGTTTGACCATAATCGCGATGCGGCATTTGCCCTGGATGGTGCCCATAAAAAGCTGGAATGCATTTCATGCCATAAACCGGATGAAGGGGCTGTAGATCCTGTAGTTATTTATAAGCCCCTGGAAAAAACCTGCGCCGGTTGCCATGGATAAAAAAGGTTCAAGGTTCTGATCCCCAAGCGTAGCCGAGGGGAGGATATATGTTCTGCTTTATACATAATGGTATTTATGATTCTGGTTCAATGTTTGCATCATCTCAAACGAACCCAATCGGAAATGCAATGAAAAGACTTTTATTCACAGTGATTCTGCTGGCTGTAGCGGCTTATTCTCTGCCGATTTTGGCACAGAGTTCGGTAAAAAGCCCACATGGCGACATAAAAATGGACTGCTTTAGCTGCCATACGACTGAATCGTGGACGAAAGTAAAGCAACCTATGGACTTTGATCACGACAACACCGGGTTTCGATTGATGGGGGCACATAAATTCACCGACTGTATGTCCTGCCATCAAAGTGCAAAGTTTGCTGATATCGGCATAGCTTGCGCAGATTGCCATACCGATGTGCATCAACGCAGCTTTGGAATAGACTGTGCTAGCTGTCATACTTCGGATAACTGGAACAGTCAACTGGAAGTATTCGAGACCCACGCCTCACGCGGATTTCCGCTAACTGGTGTTCATGCTCTGGCAGATTGTCAGTCCTGCCATACAAATGCCGGAGCTGGAGAATTCCGCGGTATCTCCCAGGACTGTGCAAGCTGCCATACCGGCGACTTTGCCAGGGCAGATAATCCCAATCACATAAAAGCATCTTTTGAGCTACAGTGCCTGAATTGTCATCAATCTGCGGCAGTGGAATGGCAGCGGGTTGAATATGAACATCCGGAAAGCTTCGAATTAAAGGGGGCTCACGCTTTTGCCGAATGCCGGGACTGTCATGAGCAGACGTTTATCGGTACCCCAAAAAACTGTGTTAACTGTCACCAGCCGGAGTTTGAAGCTGCCGTTTCTCCCAACCACACCCAATTCGGCTTTCCCACCAACTGCGAGACCTGTCATACCGAAACGCAATGGGCAGGTGCGGAATTTGATCACCTCCAGGCATCCGGTTTTGCCATTAACGGGGCGCATCAGGCAATTCTATGTACGGATTGTCATACCAATAACCAGATAACCGGATTACCTCGTGACTGCGCCGGCTGTCATCAGGATGATTTTAATACGGTTCAGGAACCAAACCATGTGCAAAACAACTTTCCCTTAAACTGCATGGTTTGCCACACTGAAGCAAGCTGGGAGCCAGCTACCTTTGATCATAATTTAACCGGCTTTCCCCTAACCGGAGCACACCAGCCTCTCGATTGTGCAAGCTGCCACGTGAACGGCCAATTCAGTGGCACACCAAACGACTGTTTTAGCTGCCACGACGGAGACTTTAACAGCGTGCAGGAGCCCAATCACGTGCAGAATAACTTTAGCATGATGTGTCTGGATTGTCATACCACCGAGGCATGGGAACCAGCGACCTTCGACCACGCAAACACCAATTTTCCGCTAACCGGTGCACATTTACAGCTGGAATGTATTGATTGTCATTCCTCCGGTTATACCAATACGCCAACGCAGTGCATTACTTGTCATCAAAGCGATTTCAATAACGTGCAGGACCCGAACCATGTGCAGAACAACTTCAGCACCATGTGCCTGGATTGTCATACCACAGAGGCGTGGGAACCGGCAGTCTTTGACCATGCTAACACCACCTTCCCACTAACAGGGGCGCATGTAACGCTGAACTGTATCGATTGCCATGCACAGGGGTATGTCAATACACCGACGGACTGCTTCAGCTGCCACGATAATGATTTCAATAACGTGCAGGACCCCAACCATGTGCAGAATAATTTCAGCATGATGTGCCTGGATTGTCATACCACAGAGGCGTGGGAACCGGCAGTCTTCGATCATGCTAACACCACATTCCCCTTAACAGGGGCGCACGTAACACTGAACTGCATCGATTGCCACGCGCAAGGTTATGTCAATACGCCGACGTACTGTTTCAGCTGTCACGATAATGATTTCAATAACGTGCAGGATCCCAACCACGTGCAGAACAACTTCAGCATGATGTGTCTGGATTGCCATACCACTGAGGCGTGGGAACCGGCGGCTTTTGACCATGCAAACACCATCTTCCCTTTAACAGGGGCGCATGTAACGCTGAACTGCATCGATTGCCATGCAGCAGGATACACCAATACGCCTACAGACTGCTATTCCTGCCACGATACCGATTATAACAATACCAACAATCCAAATCACCAGGCTGCTGGTTTTCCAACAGATTGTATGGTCTGCCATAACACGTCCAACTGGACGCAAACCACCTGGGATCACGATGGTCAATATTTTCCAATTTATTCAGGAAAACATCAGGGGGAATGGAATAACTGCACGGACTGTCACGTCAATCCGGCAAACTATCAGGTTTTTGAGTGTATCGTTTGTCATGAGCATCGCCGCTCGGAAATGGATGATGAACATAGCGACGTGCCCGGTTACGTTTATGAGAGCACCGCATGCCTGAACTGTCATCCAAATGGTGAAGAAAAAGTTCGTCCACCACGCCACAGACGCTTTGACCGATTAAACCGAACGGGATATTCCGGATGAGACAGTGTATGAAAATGATGCTCTTTGCAGCTCTGATTCTTTGGGGAGAAGGGCACCTCCTTGCCCAAGCAGAAGAAGCACATTTGTTGCCGATTCAGTATCTATCTGCAGAGAATGTATATCTGAAAGGGGGAGCTGAAGCAGGTGTTAAAAAGGGTATGGTTTTGCGAATCGTGCGTAATGATATAACAATCGGATCGGTTCGGGTTGAATTCGTAGCTGCTCATTCATCATCATGCAGCATATTATCCTTTACCAGTCCTTTTCGAGCCGGCGATACTGCCGTGCTGATTAAAGCGACCATAGCAGCTGATACTTCGTCGGTGAAACCTTCTCCGGTTGAGCAGCAAGATATAGATGAGCGGACCTCACCAACTCCATCTCCACCAATTGCAAAGAACGTACAGAAAAAACGAACCCGGAAGAATAGAAGTCGTATTAGCGGCAGTGTTTCAATTTCTCAATATCAATATGTTGACAGTCGTTCCGATCTGCGTAATTATTCCCAGCCTTCTATGCGATTTAATTTACACGGACGCAATATCCGTAAGCCGGGCTATAATTTTCGTATTCGCACTCGCTCACGCTACATTAATCGCGGCACTTCAAGTCCGGGAAGGGTGAGTGATGAAGACTGGCAAAATCGGCTCTATGAGGCTAGTTTCAGCTATGATGCACCTGAAGCATTCCTTCAGTACCGCTTCGGTAGAATTATCACCAACCACCTCAGCGGCATCGGCTATATTGACGGTGCACAGCTCTCTATTAAAAGTGGAAATTTTTTAAGAAGCGGTATCTTCGCCGGTCTTCAACCCGATCCTACTTTGGAAAACTGGGATACCGGATCTTTTAAATCAGGGGCATTTATTACCCTTGAAAAAGGCGATTACCTGCAGAACCGAGTAGAGGCGACTCTAGCCGTTGCCGGCGAATACAGCAAATCAGAGATCAGCAGAGAATTCCTTTTTCTACAAAGCAGCTACTCTGTGAACAGAAAATTCAACCTCTATTTTAGTTCTGAGCTGGACGTAAACCGTGGTTGGCGAAAGGAGCGCGCCGGAAATACGCTTGAGCTCAGCTCGACCTACCTAAGCGGTCGCTTTGAGCTTTCCAGAGCCATTAACATCACGCTCCAATATGACAATCGGCAAAACTACTGGAGTGCAGCTACCCGATCTCTTGATATCGTTTTGTTTGATGAACTGCTACGCCAGGGATATCGGGGTATTTTATCGTTTCGTCTACCTTATCGCATAGGCCTAAGCGTCAATGGTGGCATCCGATCTGCAAAGGGTGAGGAGGATGCGCTCACCGGTGGTTCACGACTCTATATTCCCACGTTTATGTTTTCCCCACTTAGTCTTTCATTCACCGGAGCCGGGTTTAGAAACACCTTTAATGAAGGATATAATGCTACAGCCCGATTGGGAATCCGCTTCTTATCGTCACAGCGTCTGGAGCTATTCTATGGACGCTATGGCTACTCTTTCGAGGCAATTCCGGGACTACAGTTAAACGAATGGGCAGGGGTAAACCTCAATCTGCTGCTAAATCGTCATTACTATTTTCTTGGCCACTATGAAATGGATTGGGGTAATGATCGTGAGGGGCAATCTTTTCGCGCTGAAATCGGGTACAGGCTCTGACATGAACGAATCTCTATTGATCTGGCTGATTACCGGAGCCGTTGCCGGTCTTATTTTTCTTCCTTATTTCTTTCGTCATTCGCGCATGCAAAAAGCAAGCATCAGGCAGCGGGCTGAGGCCGAGGAGCTTGGCATTTTGAAGGCAGTCTCGCAGTATCCTCTTATTGACACCTCACTTTGCATTGGCTGTGGAGCTTGTGTTGATGCCTGCCCGGAAAAAGACGTACTGCGGGTCGTTTGGGGGAAAGCACAGATCGTAAATGGTCTACGCTGCGTCGGACACGGGCATTGCGAAGATGCCTGTCCTGTTCAGGCCATTAAGGTAGGACTAGGTGATATTAAATCACGACCGGACATCCCAATCCTTTCAGAAGATGGTGAGACCTCCGTTTCAGGATTATTTATTGCAGGAGAATTAGGTGGACTGTCGTTAATTCGAAATGCAATTAATCAGGGTCGTGAAGCGGCTGAAGCAATTGTAAAGGCCAGGCTACCCAATCCACCTGAGCCGAATGTTTATGAGGCCGTGATTATTGGTGCCGGACCTGCAGGTTTAAGCGCAGCATTAAGGCTAAAACAGGAAGGCATGAACTTCTTGCTTCTGGATCGTCAGGAAGCCGGCGGTACGATCTTGCAATACCCTCGACGTAAGCTGGTTATGACAACACCAGCTGAAATTCCTTCATACGGGACATTGAAAAAAGCAGAATATACCAAGGAAGAGCTGCTGGAAATTTGGCAGCAAATCATTAGCGATAATGAGATACCGGTTCAAAACGGACATACTTTGCAATCAATTCATAAAGGGGGTTCTGTATTTGAGATAAAAACCAGCCGATCGGTAATTAAAGCCCATAAGGTTGTGCTCGCGCTGGGGCGTCGCGGCACACCGCGCCGGCTGGGTGTTCCCGGTGAAGATTTGAAGAAAGTAGCCTATCAGCTTATTGACACCCAATCTTATAATCATTGCCATATTCTGGTTGTTGGTGGCGGAGACAGTGCCGTTGAGGCAGCTATTGGACTGGCAAGGCAAGAAGGAAATACGGTTACTATTTCTTATCGTAAAAAGCAGTTCTTTCGCATAAAAAAGCTGAATCAGGAGCGTATTGAGAAGCTTATAAACAAGGGCCGAATTATACCGGAGTTCGAAAGTACCGTAAAAACAATTGGAGCAACCGAAATATTATTAACGACTCCAACAGGTGAAAAGCAGCTGCCGAATGATTACGTATTTATTTTTGCCGGTGGCGTCGCCCCCTTCGACATGTTAAAAGAAATGGGGATTCGCTTTGGTGGAGAGGCCGTAAATCTTAGTGCTTAACCCCAAAAAAGCAGACCGACCCTACAAAGTAAGATCGGTCTGCTTGTATTGAGGTAGGGGGATTATTTAGATTTCAGAATATTCAGATTCGCTCTCTTCACCTTCCATGAGTCTACTCTCGGGAGCCTGCTGACCCTGCATTCCGCGCTTAAACCGCTTTCCACCGCGGAGCCCTTTGCCTTTCTTACCGCCTCGCTTACCGCGCTCGGAAAGAATCCGCATATCAAACTTCTTACGCTGTTCCGGTGTAAGCAGATCGCGTACGGCTCGCTTGTTCATCAGTCGTTTCAGGCTCATCTCTGAGCGCAGGTCGCTGAGCTTACCATGCAGGTTTTTCACTTTGCCTTCATCGAAACTGTCGGCTACCATAGCCAGCTTAAGCTCTGCGCGAATTTTAGCAACTTCCGCTCTAACGGTTGTCATTTCTTTTTGCAGATTGAGTTTTAAGTCAGCAATCTGAGAACGCTGCTCTTCCGTCAAATCGAGGCCTCTCATACCGCGTTTACCGCGTTTGGAGTCCGGGTTTCCGGCAAAAACCGTTGCTGCTGCCAATAGGGCAATTGTTAAAAAAATCATCATACGTTTCATGTTAATTCTCCTTCCCGAAGGATGTATTCTTTTTCTGTTTTTTATTTTAGTCTGCGACGATCACGCGGCTTTTTTAATCCTCTTTTCTCGGGCCCTTGTCTGAAAAGGAAGGATGCAAGCACACGCTGTTCGTCAGGTGTTAACTCTTTTTTAGCTTCAATAAAATCTTTGATGGCCTTCTGCTGAATTTTCATGCGCTTTTCGGAGATCACTCTTATCAAAGAGTCCGTCATTGCAGCATCAGTTTCTTCCGCCAAAAGCTGCTCACGAATCCGACGTTCATCTTCGCGGATCGTTTCATGTATCGGACGCACCGAATCGCGAAACTCTCTCGCAAGGTCCTGCAACAGTTTGCGCTTATCTCTGTCCATCCCGCGAGGAAAACGTGGCTTGCGCATTTCACCCCGAGGAGGACGATCAAATCCCATTCTCGGTTTATCATCATAGCGATGAAAGAGATATGATCCGATCGTCGCCAGATTAACAGCGATTAGTAAGACCAGTATACCTATCAATACCTTTATCTTCATTCTTCTCCCTCCGTGGAAAAGTCTTCATTCCAGCTATCCCCAAGAACATCCTGTGAAAAAACATCTGAATATACTTCCAGTTCGGTCTCGGAGGTATAGACGCTATTCTCCTGTTCGGCAATTCCCTTGCCCAGAAAAACGCCCATAGTAATCGCTATCGCCAGCATCGCCCCGGAGAGGGAAAGCTGCCGCCAGCCTTGCGGCTGTAGCCGTGGTGCTTTCTGCGCTTTGATTCTGCCGGCCAAAAACGGATCTGGCTCAAGCTCAGGAAGCGGAGGCGGCGCAGGATTATTCAGCAGCTCTGCCATCGCATGAAACCTGGCTGCCAGCTCAGGATCCTTCCGAAGCGCTTCATCGACCTCGCGTTTCGTCGACGCATCGAGTGTCCCATTCACCCAATCCGCCAAATGCTTTTCTACGTTCTTCTTCATCATTCTCTCACTACTCTATTAGACACTGTGATACAAAATTTCTTGCGTTTTTAAAAAGTTCAAAGTTCAAAGTTCAAAGACAGATGTCGGAAATCTGATGTCTGTCTTCTACCAGCGAACCCGCTCCGGGACGACACACAGGTCGTCCCCTTCGTTTTTCGCCTGCTCCGGGACGACACACAGGTCGTCCCCCTCGTTTTTCGCCTGCTCCGGGACGACACACAGGTCGTCCCCTATATCTGTTCCTTCAACGGTTCTAATTCTGCAATCAACATTTTCTTCGCCCGGTGAATTCGTGCTTCGACCGCGCTCATGCTTAAATCCATAACCTCTGCAATCTCTTTATAACTCATTTCTTCATATCGATGCAGTTGAAACGGCAATCGATATTTCGGTTTCAGACTCTGCAGGGCTTTCCACAGTACCTGCTCACGTTCTTTCTTCTCCAGCTTTCGATCCGGTGAGGCGAAACCGCCAACACCGAAGGGTGTATCAGAACGCTCGTTCTGCAGGGCATCGCCGATTTTTACATCCAGCACGTCCAGCCAGCGATAGCGACGCTCACGCTTCAGCACGTTCAACGCATGATTCACCGCAACCCGGTAAATCCAGGTATATATTGATGAACGCCCGTCAAAGGTATGCAGTTTCTCATGCACCTTAACAAAAACGTCCTGTGTTAAATCACGTGCACTCTCTTCGTCTCCGGTCAATCCGTAAAGCATGTTCAGTATACGCTTACCGTATTCTGCGTAAACCTGCTCAAACGAGAGATTTTCTGTTCTTTTTCCGTCTTCCATTCTCTGCACTTATCCTGATCAGCTCACTGATCATCATCCTCGCACTGTTTTCTAATCATTAGACCACCACCATTTGGCTTTCTTGCAGAGAAAATCCATAAACTGAGACATTAGTATTATGAATAGTCTGAAGGGTTTATTAGTTTAGAATAACTCAATTGACTGAGACAAGCAACTAGCCGGTATGACCAATCAATCCCAACGATTCAGAGCGCTCATAACACAGATTGTTTTTGCTGCAACAGTCTTTTTAACGCCGCATGCCTTTCAGCTCCAGGCGCAGGAGACCGCTCAGCAGTTAATCACTGAAATGGGCTGCGCCGGATGCCATACCACTCTCCCCTATCCGCATTCGCTTAAGGAAAAAATCCCGGACTTAACCCAGGCCGGTAGTCGTTATCATGAAGGCTATCTTTTTAATTATCTGCGGAACCCCGAACGCGTTCGCAGACACCTGGGCTCAGCTCGCATGCCGAATTTTCAGCTCACCGAGGAAGAGGCCCTGGCGCTCACCCAGTATTTGGCAACCCAGCAAAAGATGCCGGATATAGACCTACCGGATAAGCTGGAACAGGATGTTCCCCGAAGTCTGCAAATCAACTCAGCGGATCGCTTCACTCAATTCATGAATAAGCAGGCACTCTGCATAAATTGTCATTCATTCGAAGACCGCAAGGCTTATCTGGCCGTGAAGCTGGACAATATGGGTGCCCGATTAAAACCCGGATTTTTAAAACGCTATCTTGCAGCCCCTGATGCCTTCGGTATAAAGTCGGAACTTATGCCGGCACAGTTTTATCAACCATCGACAGACGGCGGCCAACGAATTGCGGTTGGTAAAAATCCGGCTCAGCGAATTAATCGCATCGTTGGCTACCTCCAACAATCCGGTGAGGAGCAGCGCGTCTATCAGCAAAAAACGCTTGAAGCAGCATTAAAGAAGTATCCTGATGCCAATGTAGCACTCGGTAAAAAGATTTTTGCCGGTCTGAACTGTGCCGGATGCCATCAGGCTGAGGTTCCTGCGGGAGTAGACCCTGCCCCCGATTTAATGATTACTGGCAGCAGGGTAAAAGAAACATGGTTGAAGAAGTATCTTATAGCGCCCTACCCGCTACGCAAGGCAGGCTACAGACCGGGGGACGGTAGCCGGATGCCGCGTTTTGAGTTTTCCCGGGATCAGATTGAACTGATCAGCGAGTATTTAATGCAGCAGAAGACCACACTTCCCAAAGCAGACTATATTGCTGAACCCTCCCCTTCTCAAAAACGTAAGGCCCGTACACTACTGGCGGACAAACTATCTTGTCTTGGCTGTCATAAACTGGACGGTAAGGGTGGTCTTATCGGTCCAGACCTCAGTCTTGCAGGGGCAAGGCTTCAACCGGATTACATCGACGTAATGATCGATGACCCGCAACGGTTTGCTGCACACTCTGTAATGCCAAAGATTCTAATGCCGGCTAGCACGCGAAAGACAATAACCAGCATGCTGGCTCAACAGGGCGGCTCGACCCGCAATACCGACATGCCACGACTTAAAGAGCTTTTTGTTGATCCCGTTGATTCATCAAAAACAGCTAAACAGTATGCCTTTTATTGCGCTCCCTGTCACGGTGAAAACGGTAACGCCGATGGTTTTAATGCTATGCATCTTCCGCAGAAGCCAACATCACTTGCGGACAAGAACTATATGTCGACGCGCAATGACGGAACGATCTACGACGGCATTTATGCCGGGGGATACATTCTCGACAAACATCATTTTATGCCTCCCTGGCAAACTTTATTCAACGATACAGAAATCCGGGACCTCGTTGCGTTTGTTCGTAAACTCTGCAATTGTGAAGAACCTGATTGGGCAAACGATAAAAAGGAGCGCGACGAATGAGGCTCCTGATTACAGTGCTTTTATTCTCATTCGTTTTCTCCGGATGTGGAGATAAAGAAGCTGAATCCCGTTCGACAAGTAAACTTCTCCCTTTTCCGGAAGCTACGAAGGGTTCCCCCGGTAAAGTAAACCGCAGCCAGTTTGCCGGATCATTAGCTTGCAAAAGTTGCCACGCAGAAGAATATCGTGAATGGAAGGGTTCTACCCACGCCAAAGCAGGCGGCTTACCGCGCGAAGTCAAAATTATTGCCCGTTTTGACGGTCGTCCGCTGCGCTTCAAGGGAGCAACGGTTACGCCGCGCAAGAACGGCAGCGAGTATGTTTTTGATGTGGCTATAGACGGGCAACCGGATCAGCGGCTTTCGGTGTCCGCAGTTGTAGGCGGCGGACATATGCTGGGTGGCGGAACGCAGAGCTTTTTCACCAAGCTGGAAGACGGTTCCTATCGATTCCTTCCGTTTGATTATATACGAGATGAAAAGACCTGGTTTGTGCAGCTCAAGACACAGCAGTGGGTGCGCATTACAGAAAACATAGCGCTGAACGATTTGCTAAACTGGCCCCCAAGGCGACTGCTTGGTGATGTTGCAGGCATGTCTAACTGTCAGAATTGCCATGGAAGCCAGATCGATGTGCGGCTAACGGAACAAGGTAACTTCGACACCTACTTCACCACCCTTGCAATCAATTGCGAATCCTGCCACGGACCTGCTAAAAAGCATATTGAACTGATGAGCCAACCGAATGCAGGAGAATTACCCGACAATGGCCTGGAGGCTCTTGAGACACTTTCTAAAGACGCTTCTCTGATGGTTTGCTTTCAATGCCATGCAACAAAAGATATGTTGCAGCCAAACTTTCTTCCCGGCGACGACCTTGAATCATTTTATTCACTGAAGATGCCGATTCTTGCCAGCGAACCGTACCTGCCGGATGGAAAGGTAAACGCCTTTGCCTACCAACAGAATCACCTGTTTAGCGACTGTTACATCAACGGTTCGATGACCTGTGTAGATTGCCATTCCCCGCATTCTCAGGGATACCGCGATATTACCGGCAAAACGTTATCCAGTCCTTTTGATGACGGCCAGTGTACCGGCTGTCACGGCAACATGGCAGCAAATCCGGCGGCACATTCCTTTCACGGCGCCGGACCAAAAGGCGTGCGCTGTACCGATTGCCATATGCCTTATCTTCAGCACCGCGCTCTCGGTGAGCAGCTGCGCTTTTCACGTTCTGACCATACAATCCCTATTCCACGCGCGGGTATGGAAGCTCAATACGGCATCAATAATGCCTGCATAGATTGCCATACGGGAAAAGACACTCAATGGGCCATTTCCGAGACGAGACGCCTCTGGGGTAAGCCCAAACCACTGCATCCGCTAATCCGCGGACTAATTAAAAGCGATAGTATATCAACACGTCTGGACGCTGCTCAGCTGTTACTCCAACCTGACCAGAACCATGCTATTGCGCAATACACGGCTCTGGTGGCGTTCACCAAGCGCTTTTTGACGCCCGACATGACTGCTCTTGAAGATGAGATCGTAAACAATCTGAAGCAGCTAACGCTTTCAAAGGATCTGGACTTACAGTCACTGGCACTGGTAGCACTTCATCTATCGAAGGGAGATGATCCTGCTACACGCAAGCTACTTACAGAAGCATTGGACAACGCAGAAGAGAAAGAAAAAGGGCTGCGTCGCCGCTGGGCAATAACAATGGACTACCTTGCTTCTCCTTTCCTTAGCAGACAGGATTATGCAAATGCAATTTCAGTATATCAAAAAGCATATGCTATAGACCCGGAAGACAGCTTTATAATTAACAATCTGGTTAATTCATATATCGCTACAGAGAACCTGACGGCAGCTATCGTATTACTTAAAGAAAGTTTGTCTCGACGTCCTTATGATGCAGAGCTACACTTCAAGCTGAGCAACCTTTACAATCGAAATGGACAAATCGACGAGGCTATTTCTACACTGAAAAAAGGTCTGGAGCTGGATCCGGACAATCGCAATCAGCGGAGTATATTGGAATATTTGGAGGAGAAACGGTGAGCAGGCATCGGTGATCGGTGATCGGTGATCGGTGATCGCACAGCGTCAGACTGAGCGGAGTCGAAGTCAAGCGGTTTAAGCGAGAAGCGAGGAGCAAGAAACTGAGCTCATGACTTTAGGCGTGGGTAAATGAGGCAGAGAGAGACGGGCAGATGGGCAGTGAGAAACGGGCAGTTGTCGCTACGCTCCTGGTGAGCGGTCACTACGTTCCCTGTGAGTGTTCGCTTCGCTCACGGGCAGCATTTACGAGCGGGGAACGGGGCGAGTGGGGGAAACAGATTACAAGCGAAGCGCCAACAAACGGTAAAACCAATGCCCGTTGGCCGAGCGTAGCCGAGGCCTGAACTTTGAACTTTGAACTCTGAACTCTGAACCGAAAGAAACATGCAACCAACATTTCAAACCTTACAACCCAAAAAGCTAATCGGGATGCACGTTACCATGTCGCTGGCGAATAATAAAACGCGACAGCTATTTCAAACCTTTATGCCGAGACGAAATGAGATTTTTAATCTTGTTAGCCGTAAGGTATTTGATATACAAATCTATCCGACTGGCTATTATGATGGATTTGTACCGGCTGAAGAATTTGTGAAGTGGGCTGCAATGGAAGTGCCGGAGTATAGTGAGCTTCCCGAGGGGATGGAGACCTTCGATCTGGCGGGAGGCAATTATGCGGTTTTTCATCGCACCGGCTCGTTATTCGACACCAGCATCTTTCAATACATCTTCAATAAATGGCTACCAGCCTCGGAGCATACACTTGCAGATCGCCCACATTTCCAGCTATTGGATGAACATTCGCGATTAACTCCGCAAAATATTGAAGAGGAGATTTGGGTTCCGGTGGACTGAAGTCGGAAGTCGGACCTCAGACATCCGACAGCTTAGTGGTCTGACATCTGTCGTCCGACAGCAAAGTGATCCGCAGCTAGTTCTCCTCTTTCGCATCCCGAGTCATCAGATCAACAACCGCGTCATGAGGACTTTTGCCTTCGAATAGCGCCTGATAGACCTGCTCGGCTATCGGCATCTCCACGCCCGTTTTCTGAAACAGCTGATGCACCGACTTCGTGGTACGAACGCCTTCCGCCACCATAACCATCTCGTCCAGAACGGCCTGTAGCGATTTGCCACGCCCGATTTCCTCACCAACGTGACGATTACGACTATGCTTACTCATGCATGTTACAATTAAGTCCCCTACCCCGGACAATCCGGCGAAAGTCTCCTGCTGGGCACCCATCGCTACACCAAGCCGCGTGACTTCCACCAGCGCACGCGTTAGGAGAGCGGCTTTAGTATTATCTCCAAATCCGGCACCATCGCAGATACCGGCGGCAATGGCAACAACATTTTTGAGCGATCCGCCCAGCTCAACCCCAACAATATCAGTGCTTGAGTAGACACGGAACGTCTCGGTAAGGAAGAGATCACGAACTGTACGTGCAGTTTCCAAACTGGTGCTGGCAGCAACGATAGCCGTTGGGATACCTCGACTAACCTCTTCGGCATGACTGGGCCCGTAAAGAGAAGAAATGCGATCCGCAGAGATTTCTATCGTTTCCTCTATTACTTCCGACATGCGCTTCAGTGAATCGTTCTCGATTCCTTTCGAAACATTGATGACGATTTGTTGCGGCTCTACCAAGTCCTTCAGACTTTCACAAACACCTCTCGTAACGTGAGACGGGACGGCGGTTACAATAAAATCGGCGCCGGATACAGCTTCTTTTTGGTCACCCGTTACGGACAATTTTTCCGGGAAGGCTGCACCAGGCAGGTAAATCTCATTGCTGCGATCGGCCTGAAGTTTGGCGAGCTGTTCGGGGTTATATTCCCACATGGTAACGTGATGCCCCTTCTTTGCCAACAAAATTGCCAGCGTCGTTCCCCAACTTCCAGCTCCGATAACCGCAATAGACTTTTCCTGCATAGTTTCTCCTTATTTTAGTACGTCTTCAATCGTTTGACCGGTCAGAATTTCCAGAATCTCACGATACTTCTTAGAAGTGTTTTCTATAATTTCATCAGGCAGCGTCGGTGGGGGCGGCGTTTTATCCCAATCCAGTGTTTCCAGGTAGTCACGCAGATACTGCTTATCCAAGCTTGCTTGTGAACGACCAATCTCATATGTCTCCTGCGGCCAGAATCGACTGGAATCGGGCGTAAGCGCCTCATCAATAAGAATAATCTCGCCATCGGAGATACCGAACTCGAACTTGGTATCGGCAATAATAATGCCTTTAGTCTCGGCTTTCGCCGCGGCACGATTATAGATCTTCAGGCTGAGCTCACGCAGCTTTTCAGCTGTTGGGCGATCAATAATTTCGCAAAGCTCATCGAAGGAGATATTTTCATCGTGTCCTTCTTCTGCCTTTGTAGATGGGGTGAACACCGTTTCCGGTAATCGGGAGGAATTCTTCAGGCCGGAGGGTAAATCCATTTTATGCAGCGTTCCGCTCTTGCTGTATTCCTTCCAGCCCGAACCCGCCAGATATCCGCGCACCACACATTCCGCCGGTAGCGGCTTCGCCTTCTTCACCAGCATGGAGCGCCCCTTCAACATATCTACATGATTACAGAACGGCTCTGGAAAGGTGGATACATCATCACTCACAAAGTGATTCTTTACCAGGTCAGTCGACTGAGAGAACCAGAATTTTGAAATCTGAGTAAGAACAATTCCCTTTGCAGGAATCCCTTGATCCATAACAACATCGAAAGCGGAAATGCGATCGCTGGTTACCAAAACCAGGTGATCTCCGGCATCATAAATATCGCGAACCTTACCGCGATTTAGTAGCCGGGCTCCCGGAATGTCACTTTTTAACAGTGGAGCTGGATTCATATAAATATCCCTAATTGCTTTTCTGAAGAATTTTACTTTCCTCTCCCTTCAACAAGCGCTGAATATTCGCACGATGCGTAAAGATGATCAGCGCCGGAATAAAGAGGCTTAAAAGTTGAAGTTGAATCGGCACATCAATACCCATTAGAAATTTCTGACCGAAAACCGCCAGCGGTAGACTGACGGAAGCCAGTATAGATCCAAGTGAGACATAACGGGTAATTGCAACGGTTACGATAAATACTAAAATTGCGATTACGACTGCTTTCGGCAGCAGGCCGATCACCATACCGGCACCGGTTCCTACGCCCTTACCACCTTTAAAGCCGGCAAATACCGTCCAGATGTGCCCAAAAACGGCCGAAATACCGGCCAGAATCTGCATATTTACCGGTTCCCAGTTCATTCCCTTTAAACCGAGCTGAAACAGCATAGCAGTAGGAATAAGGCCTTTCATAATATCAATAAAGAGCACCACCGAACCGGCTTTCCATCCCAGTACCCGGAATACATTTGTTGCACCGGCATTTCCGCTTCCATGCTGTCTGATATCAATTCCTTTTAGCAGCTTTCCGGCGATAATACTCGTTGGGAACGAACCCATTAGATAGCTGATCACAATCATCAACAGCAAATAGCCCATACATTCTCCAGGGTAAAATTTTAGTCGATGAAAACGCTATGCATGAATTTGGCACATAGACATCTTCATTAATCCAGCACAAGCGATCTACGCCTGAATAACCCTGCCCATAGGATAAAACGTCTCTCCTTCAGCCAGGCTAAGCAAAGCATCAACCTGATCTTCAGCAACCACAACGATTAATCCCACTCCCATATTAAACGTTTGCCGCATATCATCCTGCGGCACGTTTCCAGTTTTTTCAATCACCTCAAATACCGCCGGTACCGGCCAGCTTCCCCAGTTCACGTCCAGTGCCAGATTTTCGGTCAGCAGACGACTGGTATTTTTCACAATACCGCCACCGGTAACGTGGGAAACTCCCTTTACGCTTACCGTCTTGCGCATTTTCTGAATCAGCGGGTAGTAATTGCGGTGAATCCGCAGCATTTCCTCACCAACCGTCATGCCGAAGTCGTCTAACGTTGTATGTACATCATAAGCATCCAATAACACGTTTCTCGCCAATGTATAACCATTGGTATGAAGTCCGTTCGACGGTATCCCTATCAGCACGTCTCCGGCAGCAATCGCATCTCCGGTAATAATATTATCTTTCTCGACTATGCCGCTGATAGTACCACAAATATCATAATCTCCCGGCTGATAAAAGTCCGGCATCTCGGCAGTCTCACCACCCAGAAGCGGTATTCCGGCATTCTTACAGGCTTCGGCAACACCACCAACAACCGCTTCATACACCCCGGTTTCCAGCGTTCCACAGGCAAAATAGTCCATAAAATACAGCGCATGTGCACCGCAAACAGCGATATCATTTATACAGTGATTCACCAAATCCTGCCCCACCGTATCGTGTTTACCGGTTAGCATAGCTACCTTTAGCTTGGTACCGACTCCATCAGTGGAAGAAACCAGAACCGGCTTTTTGTAGCCCAATTCTGAAATATCATAAAACCCGCCGAAAAGCCCTACACCGGACAATACCTGCGGCGTATTGGTTGCTGCAATCTGCTTTTTTAAGCGGTTCAGCGAGGCTTCTGCCTTTTCAATGTCCACACCGCTGTCTTTATAGGTATACGATTTTGTCATGAATACTGCTCCAGCATGTTTTGTCCCAATTCCTGTAGATAAGTTGTTCTTACGTCTGTAAAGAAGGAGATAACGTCAGGCTCGCGGTAATCCAGATAAGTCCAGTCACGCGGTTGAAAATGACCGTCGCGATATGAAAGATGGAGATCACCCCAAATACCTCGATCGAGATAAATTCGATGGGCAAAGTTTTTGGTCGTTGCCAATACCAGCTTGGCTGCTGTTATATAGCCGGGATCTATGTTTACCTGCCGATTGCTATCCTGCAAAAATTCCTGCTCTATGGCATTGGAGAGATGTTTAAATTCCGGCAGGCTGTTTAACGGCCAGTGGGTTGTAAATGCGACCATTTTCTTCGAAAGCTGCTCACCCATTTCAGCAGCATAATAATCGGTATGCGTAAAGGAGTACCAATCCATCTCCATATGGATATCCGACCAGGCGGCTTCAATTTTCTCGCGTACCGAAGGCCAAAGGGCAAGATCGCTCAGTGAAATTGCCGCAATTCCCTTAACCGGCATCGGTGTTTTTATCTCGCCCATTCCTTAGTCTTCCTCACAAAAAAATAGCCCCGATTCATCGGGGCTAAGATACAACATTCGGCAAAGGGAGCCAAGCGCAATGTGATACAACATTCTAAGAGTATAAACTCTCAATCTGCTCGGCATAGTTTTTTTCTACTTCTTTTCGCTTCACTTTCAACGATGGTGTCAACTCTCCACTTTCAATCGAGAACGGTCGGGAAATAAGCACAAACTTTTTAATCGATTCGAATGAAGCGCACTCCTTATTAACTCTTGCCACTTCCTCCTGAATCATCTTCAGCACGTCGGCATTGTTCACCAGCTCCTCGTGATTTCCATAAGCGATATTTTTTTCTTTCGCTACCTTTTCAAGTGCTTCGAAATCCGGCACGATAACGGCGCTACAGAACTTGCGTTTATCGCCGATTACCAGAGACTGTTCGATAAAACGAGACGTTACCAGCATACCTTCAACGCGCTGCGGAGCGACATTCTTTCCACCTGCCGTAACGATGATATTCTTTTTACGATCGGTAATAACCAGCATGCCGTCGTCATCAAAATGTCCAATGTCTCCGGTATGGAACCAGCCATCCGAATCGATTGCTTCTTTTGTGGCTTCAGGCTTATTGAAATAGCCCTTCATTACGTGGGGCCCACGGGTGAGGATTTCTCCATCCCCGGCGATTTTAGCTTCCACATTGGACAACGGCACTCCAACCGAACCAAACTTGTATTTCTCCAGCCGGTTTACCGAGATAACCGGCGAGGTTTCGGAGAGCCCGTATCCTTCCAAAATCGTAAGTCCGGCTGCGGCAAAAAACTCGCCTATCTCGCGTGACAGCGGTGCACCACCGGAAACGAAGAAGCGAATCTTGCCCCCTACCCTGTCAATTAACTTGGAAAAAACCAGCTTATGAGCCAGGTTTGCCTTAAAGCTGAGGCCTCCCGGCAGCGGCTTATTGGCCTGCTTATACTTCAGCGATTCACGTCCTACACCAACCGCCCAGTTAAAGATTTTCTTCTTTAGCGGAGAACCGCTCTCCACACCATCCAGCACCTTGGCGTAGATTTTTTCAAAAATACGCGGCACGCTGGCCATAACTGTTGGACGAATCTCAGCCAGGTTATCCGTCAGCTTTTCAATGGATTCGGCATAGGCAATGGTGACTCCGGCATGGTTAGCGAGGAAGTGGCCGGTCATGCGCTCAAAAATATGCGACAGCGGCAGGAAGGAAAGCATTGTGTCATTCTCATCAACGGTCAGGGCTTCCAGTCCGCCTTCAATATTCGATAAGAGGTTTCCATGAGACAGCATCACACCTTTTGGCTCTCCTGTGGTGCCGGAGGTGTAAATAAAAATAGAGAGATCGTCGCGGTTCAGAGCCTGCCAGCGTTTTTCCAACTCGCCGGGGTTCTCATTCCCCCAGCCCTTTCCCTGCTCCATTAAATCTGCAAGACTTGTAATATTATCACCGCTAACGCCGGCCGGATCGATCATAATAATTTTTTCCAGCCCCTTCACGGAGTCGCTGATTTCCATCAGCTTATCGTACTGCTCCTTATTTTCCACAATAATAAAACGGGCACCACAGTCATTAATAATATAGGAGACCTGCGATGGCAGAAGCGTTGGGTAGATCGCTACCGAGACGCCACCATTTGCGATAATCGCATAGTCGGCATAGGCCCAGAGGTAGCTATTATGAGAAAGGATGTTAACCTTTTCACCTTTTTGAATTCCCAATGAGGCTAGCCCATTCGCCAGATCCGTAACCTGGGCTTTCATCTCGCGAAAGAGAATATCATTCCAACCACTGGAATCTTTATGTTTCATGCCGATCTTTCCGGCATACTTATCACAGGATTTAAAAAACATTTCAGCAAGGCTGGAATAACCCATTTAGAAGACCTCCATAAGAATTAATCGTAATTGCGGTATGTAAAATTTAATACAGATCCGTCACTTCCCGGTAAGTTACGACGAAGCTGTTGAATAAAAACCGGGGCTTATGCGGTGCAAGCCCCGGCGATACTATTCTTATTCGGCATTTGCCATATCAGCATCCCGCTTGGCCTTAAACTCCGTTCCTTCACGCCAGTTTGGAAAAGTAGATTCCATACTAATCATTTGTCCAACCTGAAACATCAGACGAATATCGTCAACCGCACCGGCAAGGTCCCACTCCTCGGTATACTCGTCGGCTGGCTTGTGGTAAAGATTTGTCGTCCAGTTGTTTTTCTTCTCGGTTGTCCACTCTGTGCCGTGCTCTACATGATCAATACCCATTTTGGTGTAAAGAGCCGGGATTCCCTGCTTGGCAAAAGAGAAGTGATCGGAACGATAAAAAATACCTTTTTCAGGATCCGGATCAGGGCGGATGTAGCGTCCCTGTTTCTCTGCTACCTTATAAACATAATCATCCAGCTCGGAATTTCCCTCACCGACAATAGTTATATCCTTCATTTTACCAAAGATATTCAGCGCATCCATATTGAGCGCAGCAACGGTTTTGGTAATCGGATAGATCGGGTTAGCAGCATAATAGGCCGATCCAATTAAACCCTGTTCTTCTGCCGTTACGGCCAGGAAGAGAATTGAGCGGCGCGGTTTTTCCGGCAGGTTAGTAAACGCTTCTGCCAGCTCAATCAATGCAGCCGTTCCGGTTGCGTTGTCGGCAGCACCGTTAAATATCTGATCACCTTTCAGACTAGGATTAATTCCGAAGTGATCCCAATGAGCTGTATAAATGATAATTTCATCTTTTAAATCGGTTCCCGGATATAGTGCCAGAAAATTCCGCGAGGTCGATTTCTCAATTTCATTGCGGATCGTCATTGAGTATTTCAATCCCATAGGACGCGGCTTAAACCCTTTTTGAGTCGCCTCTTTAGTCAGAGCGGCATAGTCCATTCCGGCAGCATCAAACATTTTGCGGATCGCTACTGCCGAGACCCAGCCTTCCAGCGGGCAACGGGACATATTTTTATCCGCTGCTTCCATGTAGAACTGCGGGCCGGTCCATCCACCACGCACCACCTGCCAGGGATATCCTGCCGGTGCAGTTTCGTGTATAACGATGACGCCGGTTGCCCCCTGACGAGCGGCTTCTTCGTATTTGTATGTCCAGCGCCCATAGTAGGTCATTGTCCGGCCGTTAAAGAGGGTGCTGTCCTTGGTAGCAAATCCCGGATCGTTCACCATTACCACAACGGTCTTACCTTTTACGTCGAGGCCTTCATAATCATTCCAACCGTATTCCGGTGCAATAATGCCAAAACCGGCAAAGACAAGCTCGGAATCTTCGACTTTAACCTCATCCTGAACCTGACGAGTTAGAGCAACAAATTCTCTCCCCAGAGAAAGGTCAAACGTTTCACTTCCACCGGAAATACTCATCGTCTCAGTGGGAAAAGGAGTGACCTTAACAAGCGAAACATCCTGATAAAAACTATCTCCGTTACCCGGTTCCAGACCCAGCTCAGTAAATTTGTTTGTAAGAAACTCCATCGTCTTCTCTTCACCCGGAGACGAAGGAGCCCTACCTTCAAATTCATCGGAGGCAAGTGTCTTTATATTCTCAGTGTATTCCGGAACATCGATACTGTTAATCGCTTCACTGATATCACTACCGGCCGGGGCACAAGCATATACGCTCAGTAAAGCTATCGTTAAAAAGGTAAATTGAATAAGTCGGTTCATCATGAATAAGCCTCTTTTTAAGACATCTTTGTTTACTTAAAAGACTGATTTTGCTGAAAGTTACTTAAGTCCGGCCAATTTTCGAATTATTTTCCACTCTTTTTCAGTAACCGGCTGAATTGATAGCCTACTTCCCTTGCGAAGTAGCACCATTTCGTCCAGGCCTGCAGTTTCGCGAAGCTGCGGTAGGGTTACCGGCTCGGGCAACGTCTCTACAGCCTGGATATCGACCATGTCCCAGCGTGGATTATCTTTCGGGCTTTTCGGATCAAAATATTTTGCGCCGGAATCAAATTGTGTATGATCGGGATATGCCTCTTTCGCAACCCTTGCAATGCCGACAATACAGGGTGGCTTTACTACGCTATGATAAAACAGAATGCCATCTCCCTCTTTCATGTCGCGCATAAAGTTACGCGCCTGATAGTTTCGCACGCCGTCCCAGTGATCTGTTTTATTGGGTTCATTATTTAAATCGTCCCAGGAGTATGTCGCCGGTTCCGTTTTCATAAGCCAGTACTTCATAAGCTGTATTCTCCGCTTCTATGTTCTGTTTTTAATCAATCATTAAGTTAAAAGAATGGGGTGCTTTTTGCAACACACCATTGCCCTTCCCTTCGGCTCCGCTCAGGGAGCGGGCACATGCGTTCTCCGAGTCCAGAAGCGTCGGAAGGGGTTAAGCAGCAGGTATAGGAAAAAATGTCTTAGTATTTTCAGCATCGAAAAGTAATATCTAGTTGTAGTCGGAAGGTTGTTGAGATGTTATAAAATCGAAGGGCCCGCCGGGTTAAATCGGCGGGCGTAAAAATTTAAGGCACCTGCACAAACACAATCCGGCTGCGATCACCGGTAAAGCCGGGTCGACCTAACAGGGTCAGCTTCAGCATGTCCCCGGATTCTGCTTCCCGAAGAATGGTCTCAAACTGCTCGACAGAGGTTATGGACGTGCCGTTTACCTCTTTTAAGACCGTTCCGATCGGAACACCGGCATCAGCTGCCGGGCTGCCGCTTTTTACCGCAGCAATCAGTATTCCTCCATCAGGATCGGAATCGCTGGAGTCTTCCACAGCTAACGACCGAAAAGACAGGCCGAGATTCTTAAAATTAATTGCTTCAGCCTTAGGAGCCTCACGTTCCGGTCGCCGGGACGGAGCTTCACCCAGCTCTACCGAAACTTCAAATGCCTTACGATCACGCCAAACGGTCAATACCACCGTTTCACCGGGTGAGTGCTGAGCAATTTTAATTTGCAGGTCGTTTACGGAAGTCACCTCACGGCCATTAACTTTCAAAATAACGTCACCTTGTCGCAGGCCTTTGCGCACCGCCGGGAACCCATCCTGCAGGTTCTGGATGAGGGCACCATATGGACGATCGAGTCCAACAGCCTTCGCAACCCGGTCATCAACCTGCTCAATCGTTACACCAAGCAATGCACGACGTGTATAGCCGTATTCGATAATATCATTCACGACCTTCTTTGCCAGATTAATTGGTATTGCAAAGCCGTAGCCCTGATAAAGGCCGGTGCGGGTTGCAATTGCCGTATTGATTCCGACGACTTCCCCTTTCAGGTTTACCAGCGCTCCGCCGCTATTACCCGGGTTGATTACTGCGTCGGTCTGAATAAAGTTTTCGATACGATATTGGTCGTTTATGATGCGAATATCACGTCCCAGGGCGCTAATGATTCCGGCGGTAACAGTCGAGGTAAAGTTAAGTGGATTTCCTACAGCCATAACCCACTCACCGATTTGAACAGTGTCGGAATTGCCAATAAAAGCAGAGGGCAAACTTTCACCGGAAATGCGTAGCACCGCCAGATCCGTACTCTCATCTTTACCGATTAACTCGGCATCAAACTCGCGTTTATCGTAAAGGGTAACTCTTAACTTGCTGGCAGACTCCACCACATGGTGGTTTGTCATAATATAGCCTTTGTCGCTGATCAGAATGCCCGACCCCGATCCCGGCTGAAAAATATCGGCATCTTCTTCCTCCTCTTCATCATTCCGCCAGAAGGGATGAAAGAAATTATCTGAGCTGCTAACACGACGTGTGCTTTGAATAGCGACTACAGCAGGAAGAATACGTTTTGCAGCTGTAACAAAAGGCTTGTTTGGATTCGAAAAAGGCGGTCTGCTGCCGCTAATCGCCGGATCGGCAACCGGTTTGGACGATTCCGTAGGTGCAGGACGCCACTGCAGTGAATCACGTGGGTTTTCAGAGCTTAACAGATTTTCAGCGGTTTCTTTAAGCTGTCTGGTAACGGGATTATCGCCAAAAATATCGGCATCAATACGGGCAGGTGGATCTTCTTCCGATTGGGTTTGAGCTAAGCTTTCCTGCGGCATGCGTTGTGAATCGCCTTCATCAGGCATTTCGTCAGGAGCTTCAAAATAATCCTTGGGTGGTTCGAGTGTGCGCGTCTCAACGGGGATGAGGCTATTTATACTATTTTCGGCAGAAATACTCACAATGAAGGTGACGCCTACAACTACCGCGGCGCCAAATAGTACGACTGCCACTTTCTTAAGAGCATCCATGTATTCTATTCCATTTTTTGTATTTTCTCCTCTTCTCACCCCACCGGCTACGTTCTAATCTAAATCATGCATCTGCTATTTGCAAACCTTAAAATGCCTGAAATAATTCAACTTGCGTGCGTAGAGCCGATCCCCTAAGTTTGCGATTGGAATGGAAAAGAAGATTATCATAGACGGTTATAATTTACTGCGTTGTGACGCCTGGCCCGTCACGAAAGAACGTGACCTTGAAGGGCAGAGAGACGATCTGATTCGGCAACTTCAAACTTATGCCGCAAAACAAGGTGACAGCATTGTAGTGGTTTTTGATAATTCCAGCGGTGCTATGAAACAAATTCATCATGGATCGCTACTTAAAATTGTCTACAGCCCTGCTTCCAAAGAAGCTGACGAAGTAATTCAACAGATGATCCGCAAAGCTCCCAGCGCCCGCAATATCGTGGTAGTAAGCACAGATCGCGCAATTCGAAATACGGCTAAAGATCATGGCGCTGTATCGATGCGCAGTGAATCCTTTTGTAACATGTTGCTTTCCCAGGAAACAAATACCAGCTATTCTACATCCACAGAAGAAGATAAAGAGCTTTCGGCAGAAGAAGTAGAATACTGGAAGCGCCTGTTTGAGGAAGGTGGAGATAATGAATAGCAGTAGCATCCTCAATCGGCGCGGATTTATTTATCTCCTGCTGATAGTCGGTATAACCACGCTTATTATTCTTAACTTCTGGGGCTGGTTTTTAGTGCGGGGCCTGGAAGACAGAATTGCTGTTCAACTTGGCAAACAACTTCAGCAAACCGCTGAACTTTATGCCCGTGACATTGGATCACGCTACCTGATCAGCAATATTAGCACCCTCTCCCCTTCCGATGAGCCTTTGAATACCAGCTTACCTATTGCGCTCTACGATTATAAACAACAGGCCGAGCTGCAAACTATCTTTGTGGCAGCACTGGACAGACGATTCTCAATTGACGATAGGCTTTCGCCCGGCTCTTCAGATCTTCTGGAATCGTATCTGATTAACGACTCACTTTTTTCACTCGCCACGGTAGGCGCAGGAGCCTCAACGGAGATGTCAGAGCTATCTGGGGAATATTTTCTTACCGCCTATGCTCCTGTTTTTAATGAGTTTGATGAGGTGACAGGTGTTTTGATACTTGAGGCACCGGCAAGGTTGTTCACCACTTTACGTTTTTTTAGGCAAAACCTGGTTTTGATGGGCATTGGCGGACTACTGTTAATTGCCCTGTTCGCCGGCATTATTATGCTGGCTATTCGGCGCCTTTTAGGCATAGAGCGTGAACTAACCGCTAAATCCCGACTCGCACACCTGGGGCAGATGGCTGCTATGGTTGCACATGAAATTCGCAATCCGCTTAGCATCATTAAAGGATCTGCAGATGTCCTCCGAAAAAAATATGCAAAAACGGAAGACGAACTTTTCGATTTTATTCCTGATGAAATCGATCGCCTAAACCGGCTGGTAAACGATTTTCTGCAGTTTGCCCGTAAGCGTGAGCCGGACTTCAGCAGCGTCCAACCTGCGGAAGTCATAATATCGTTAAGCGATCAAATACATGATCTCCGAATTCAGGTAAACGCCAGTTCCGACGCTGCGATTCAACTGGACGCAGACGCCTTCCGCCAGGTGCTGTTAAATATCATCGAGAATGCCCGCCAGGCCACTCCCGCTGACGGCAAAATCGAGGTGAGCTGCATTGAAGTTCAGCGGCCTCAACGAATGGTTATTGAGGTTAAAGACAGCGGAGTCGGTATGGATAACGAGACGCTGGCTCAAATTTTCGATCCTTTCTTCAGCACTCGCGCTACCGGTAGCGGACTCGGCATGGCGATTACCAAACAGCTTATCGAACAGATGAACGGAACTATTTCCGTAGATAGCTTGCCCGATAATGGAACCAGCGTTCGCATGGAATTTCCGGTATGATCAGCGCCACTGTATTCGATACGTTTTCAGTAACGGCAATCTTCCTGATGCTAATCGTTGCCTACGCTGAAATCCACTTTCGCCTGCCAGGCATTCCCAGCAAACTCTTCAAGCGCGAGCCGGAAATCATTTTTGACATCCCCAGCAGACTTGATCCCGGTATCCCTCTGCCGCTTTATCTTTTTGTAAAAGATGCGCACTTATATCCTGCTTTTCTATTGCGAATAGAGGTAACTATTTTTTCTCCGGACGGACGAAAGAAGGCCTGGAACTTTGAAATGCTGGAAAAAATTGAGTCTTCATTCTATAGCAAAACGTTTCATCTCGAACTGGAAGAGCTGGAAGGCACAGGAGAGCTATGGCTAAATGCTTCGCTTGAATATGCGGTAAACGGCAAGCCTAAACTCATCCAACAGGATAACTACAGCGGCATCCATCATCAGCCATTTCGTTTTTTTACTTCGGCACATACACTTCCAAACCTGCCCGGTTTACACTGGGGTGATGCGCATGTGCACACGCTGTATACCAGCGACCAGATTGAATTTGGTGCGCCATTAAGTGAAACCGCCGATTGTGCAAAAAGCAGCGGCCTGTCGTTTCTGGCCATCACAGATCATAGCTATGATCTGGATGATCTACCAGATGATTACACCCAAAACGACCCTCAACTCCAAAAGTGGCAGCAGCTGCAACAGGAAGCGAAAGAGGTGACCAAAAACTCCGGCGTGCAGATTCTGGTAGGAGAAGAAGTTTCCGTCGGCAACTCGCGTGGTGAAAATGTTCACTGTTTACTCATTGGCAACCAGACATTTCAGCCCGGTAATGGCGACAGCGGAGAGCAGCCGCTCAACAATAAACCCACTATGAGCCTGCAAACCTTATTCGAGCGCATTTCCACCGAGCCGGACGTAATCGTTGCTGCCGCTCATCCGTTTGAGGAACCACCAGCATCGCAACGGCTGTTGCTAAACAGGGGCTATTGGCGTGAAGATGATCTGGCTTCCCATCAACTGCACTATTGGCAAATATTAAACGGTATTGCTTCTCAAACCTTTGAGCGTGGTCTTGCAACCTGGATAGATGCACTTAAGAATGGCAGGCGTATTGCACTCCTAGCCGGAAACGATGCGCACGGCAATTTTAACACTGCACGCCAAATAGCAGTGCCGCTGTATCGCATGGAACGCCTGGATCAGCAGGTTTTGGGAAGAATGCGCAGCGGTTTATTACTAAATACCCCTCTTTCTCCAAAAGCACTTCTTGAAACGTTGCGTAAAGGTCGCGGCATTATTTCCAATGGTCCCGCGATTAGCCTGGAGCTTGAACTGGCGGATAACATATTCCAAATTGGAGATCGGGTGCTTGCTGATCAACCATCGAAAGCAAACCTGACCGTAACAAGCACGACGGAGTTTGGCGATATCAGCAAAATACACCTTATTGTTGGTAACTGTGAGAGCTGTGAAGAAGAACTCCATCAATTGGAACCCCAATCCTCTTTTCAAAGCAGCCACAACATTCAATTTCAAAATTTGCCGACATACGGCTACCTCCGCGCTGCTGTTTATTGTGAGAGCACCAACTGTTTTGCCTACAGCAATCCAATTTGGCTGGGTAAGAGTGAGCGGGTAGAGAACGGCGAGTAGCAAACGGCAGGAATGTTTGAGCGGGAGAGCGGGAGAGCGGGTGAAACCGATTTGTCACGTCGAGCATGTCGAGACGCTAGCAAGAATTTGGGAAGCGGACAGTGCGCGCGGTGAGTCGTCGCTTCGCTCCATGTGAGCGGTCGCTGAGCTCCCTGGCAGTTGGACAATTTCTGACTGTCTCTCACCGTTTCTCACCGTTTCTCGCTGCTTTATTGCCTCATTGCCTCGCTACAGACCACCAGCCACAAGCCACCTGCTATCGGCTTTTCACATTTCACTTTTCATGTTCCAAAATTGCCTCATTGCCCCACGACTAAAAACTTTTACTTCATTATCACCTTATAAAAAGCACAAAGCTTACTATTACAGAGGTCAAGCCTTCGCTAAACTTTTTTTTAGTCTTACCTAAAATTTTCTTTTGATTCTCTTAAACCCCGCTTATATTTCCGAAGTATTTACGATTGAGTGGAGAACTTAAGTTATGAATCATATAGCGACTTTATTTATTTATTTCATGCTTTTTGCACCAGTATTTCACCAGGTCGCATTAGCAGAAGAAAACCTGGCAAAAATTAACGGTGTGGTTAAAGATCAATCGACTGCTGAACCCCTGGCCGGAGCAAATATTATGCTGAACGGCACTACTCTGGGGGCAAGTGCCGATCGAAATGGAATGTTTATTATTGAAAGAATTCCTGCCGGCACCTATACGATCGAAATCAGTTATCTAGGCTACCTGACCTTTTCTAAAACAGTCTTTTTTAAAGAAGGCGAGTCGATAAATAAAAACTTCTTATTACGGGAAGATGCCCTAAATCTGGAGGGAGTAGTAGTGAGCGGAACGCGCTACGAGCAGGATCGGGTAAATAATCCGGTCGTGGTAAACGTGCTCGATAATAAACTGCTCAAGGCAACCCAATCCATAGCCATATCTGAAGGCTTAAACTACCAGCCGGGAGTACGGGTAGAAACCAATTGCCAAAACTGTGGTTTTACCCAGGTAAGGCTGAATGGACTAGAGGGCGCTTATTCGCAAATCCTAATCAATAGCCGTCCAATTTTCAGCGCCTTGAATAACGTTTATGGTCTGGATCAGATACCATCAAATATTGTTGAACGAGTAGAGGTTGTTCGTAGTGGCGGTTCGGCATTATATGGATCGAATGCCATCGGTGGCACAATTAATATTATCACCAAAGAACCCGTTGAAAACTCCTGGGAAGCTCGATCAAATACAGCCGCTGTTGATGGAGATGCACTTGATCAAACCTTTAATGTAAATGGGACCATTGTAAATGAAAGCCTCACAAGCGGTATTGCCTTTTATGGGATGAGCCGTCAGCGGGACAGTTATGATGCAAATGGAGATGGTTTTACAGAATTAGTAGAGTTAGAAAATACGGTGCTGGGAGCAAGAGCTTTTTTCAAACCCGGCGATCGCAGCAAGCTCTCATTTGACTTCAGTGCACTCGAAGAATATCGTAGAGGCGGAGACCGTTTAAACCTCGCTCCTCACTTTACCGACATTACCGAAGAACTGGATCACAACACGTTTTTCGGTGGGATCAACTACGAGCAATGGAGTAAGGATAACCGCAACAAGTTCTCCGTTTATGCCTCTATCCAAAACACTAACCGAGATAGTTATTATGGTGGTTTAGGTGGCGGCAGAACAGCTGAAGACAGCCTGTTAGCCATCAGTGCCTATGGGGTAACTGAAGATCTCTCTTTGGTTGGAGGAATTCAATATAATCATTATTTCAATAATGATGACATTATTACAGTTGGTATTGAGAACCAGACTTACGATACCCGGGATGAAATTCAGGGCTATAACAGATTGATCGATCAACAGGTAAATACAACTGGGTTCTTTACCCAATACGAATGGAAGCCTCTCTCAAAGTTAACGGCATTATTGGGTGCGAGATATGATAGATCCAGTGTCGATGGTAACTATCAGATTGGCAGCATCAATAATTCGGCTGACATTGATGTTGGAGTTTTCAGCCCAAGGGTTACGCTTCTTTATAAAATCAATAATGCTCTTCGATTCAGAGGTGGCTACGCCAAAGGCTTCCGGGCACCACAGGCTTTTAATGAAGACCTTCATATTTCCTCTGTAGGAGGAGAACCACTCTTTGTAATATTATCTGAAGATCTGGATAAAGAGACATCTAATTCCTTTACCGGTTCATTAAATTACACCAGTAGCAGTGGTCTTGCTCAAGTCAATTTATTGATTGAAGGATTTTATACCCAGCTGCAAAACCCTTTTACTCAAGTCAGTACAGGGTCAACTCTTCCTAACGGTTCGATTGTCGAAGAAGTTCGGAATGGTGAAGGAGCTACCGTTTCCGGTATCAACTTCGAAGCCGGTTATTCCCCATCAAGCAAGCTGGCTTTTCAATTTGGTGGGACAGCCCAGCAAACTAGCTACGATGATACTCAGGTATTGTTTGAACCTGAAAATGGCGGAATTGAAGAATCTGTTGCCGTAGACGAATTCGTCAGGACCCCAAGCCTATACGGCTATTTCACCTCATTTTACAACCTCTCAAAAGCGTTAAAAATTGATTTAACAGGGACCTATACCGGCTCAATGGTTGTTCCTCGGGTTGTAAGCGAATCGGGCTTTCTGGATCTTATAGATTCCGATCCGTTTTTTGATATAAATATAAAAGCAAGCTACCATTTCGATGTTTCGGAGGATTTCCACTTGGAACTCAGCGGCGGACTGAGAAATATATTTAACAGTTATCAACCTGAGTTTGATACCGGGCCGGGACGCGATTCCGATTTTATATATGGGCCAATGGCTCCGCGCTCCGTATTTCTTTCAGTAAACATAGGTAATCTGCACTAATGGCTCTAAAATTCTGTAATATTGCTTATGCTGTTACTTTCATTGCATTTTTCCTGTGCGCTCACCTGAGTGCACAGGAAGTGGAAAAAGTACGTTGGATATCCTTCGAAGAATTGGAAGATTCACTGGCCGTTAAGCCCAAAAAGGTATTTATTGATTTTTATACGGACTGGTGTACTTATTGCCGAAAAATGGATAAAGTTGTGTTTACAAACCCGGAAGTAACAAAGGTATTAAATGAAAGCTATTATGCGGTTCGCTTCGATGCTGAAACCGACTCAACAGTCTCCTTCGGTGGGCGGGAATTTATAAATGACCAAATTGAAAAATCCAGAACGCCCCTGCACCAGATCGCTCAATTTCTTGCTCTTCGGGAAGGGAAATTCGTAGCGCCAACGTTGGTTTTTCTTGATAAAGAATTCAATATTACTTCCCGCTATTTTACCTACATGGACAGCAAGAAGCTGTTGAGAGCCCTGGAATAGTGCGTATCAGGGAGTTTACATTACAATTAAGCCCACGCGATTATCATTGAACCTTTCCCCAACCCCGGGCGTTAGAATATTCAGCAGAATTGTATTTTGCCTACCAGGGCCGATAGTATATATTGTGGCTGTTATTGGAAATGGAATTATACTGAGGAAAGACTTGTGCTGACACGCTTGTTTCCCATTACCGGATTGCTCCTACTACTTATTACCTCCTCCCTTTTTGCTCAGGATGAGTTCCAGACACTTCGTGTTGATGATATTCAAATCGTTGGAAACAATAAAACCCGCGATGCCGTTATCCTGCGGGAATTACACGTCACGCCCCCCTGCGATGTCGAACTTGCCGACCTTGAACAAATTCAGAATCGCCTTTCGAATCTGTTCATATTTAATCGTGTCCAGGTCGGTGTTCTCGAAGTTGAGAACAAAAACATCCTTCAAATTGAAGTCACCGAAACCTGGTATCTCTATCCGGTACCGATCTTATTCCTGAACGATCGAGAGTGGGATCGGCTTAGTTATGGATTTAAGCTTACTCACTACAACTTCCGCGGCATGAACGAGAAGCTGAATCTGGGCGGCTGGCTGGGCTTTAACCCGTCTTTCTTTTTAAGCTATCGAAACCCGTGGTTCGGCGGGAATTCAAAATTCATATTGGGAGCTTCCTTTTTCGGTAAGCGTACGTTCAACCGTTTCGCAGATATTGCCGGCGAGGGCTTTGAAGACCGTCAGCTGGGCGGAAGTTTGACGTTTGGTAAGCGCCTGACACTGCAAAACAGTCTGCAGCTATCACTGGGCATACGGCGCATTGAATTCCCTGACGAAAGAGTCCAATACTCTGTTTCCGGCACCGACACCGATATTTTCCCTACCGCCGCATTAACCTTCAGCAGCGATCATCGCGACCTACGGGAATATCCACGTTCCGGCTACTTTGCTCGTTACTCTATCATCCGCGGCGGATTCACCGAGAACCAGGCAGACTTCTGGAGATTTGCATTCGACAATCGGGCATATCTACCATTGCATAGTCGTTTAAGCATTGCGGGAAGAAACTTACTCGTTCTGAACCAAGGCGACCAGCCTTCATATAATACCACATTTATTGGATTTGGAGAACGCATCCGCGGTTATTTTGACCGGCGCTTTCCGGCACAGAATATGATGCTTCAAAATGTGGAAATGCGTTTCAGCTTATTACCGGTTCAATACTTTTCTTGGAAGGACGCTCCGATATTGCCGGAGTTATTTCAGGACATGAAGTTCGGTATCAGTATGGGTCTGCATATGGATTCCGGGACGGTTTGGGAGAGACGCAATGAGTTTGCATTTGAAAATTTTTATACCGGCTACGGTGCCGGACTGCATCTGCATTTGCCGCATATCCTTCTTTTACGTATCGATCATACCTGGAGCGACCAGGGTGTAGGAGAATGGTTAATCGAAGGCGGCGTCAGCTTCTAAGGCCTTCCTATGGATACTTTTTACTGTCCAAATCTGACAATTGAAACCCAATCAATTTCTCTCCCTGACCGGGAAATGAAGCATGCCGTACAGGTCAAAAGGCAACGAGTTGGAGATTATGTCCATCTGGTTAATGGAACAGGTGTATCCGCAAAAGCTATGATATACGAATTATCACGACGAGATTGTGTTTGTCAAATTGAAACGGCAGTTGAATTGCCTCCCCCTTCTGCGCACGTTTTAACAATTGCGATGTCTACCATCCGTCCCAACCGAATGGATTATGCTGTAGAAAAGCTTTGCGAAATAGGTGTGGGAAACATTCATTTCCTACACAATAAAAACACTAGCATCCACACATTCAAACAGGCGCATTTGGAAAAGATCTCCATAAGTGCAATGAAGCAAAGTAAACAGGCATGGCTGACAACTGTCTCACCGCCTGTCCAGCTAACCGAATGGATATCTACCCTTCCCCAAAACATTGCCAAACTCATCGCCCATACGGCAATTAAAAACACAACTAAACCCCTTATTCCCAGCCAACACCCTACGGTTCTGCTAATTGGTCCTGAAGGCGGTTTTTCCGAAGAGGAATATCAGACGGCAATCGATCATAATTTTCAACCGCTTTCTCTCGGTGATACCATACTGCGCGCTGAAACAGCAGCCGTTGTCGGGGCTGCAAAAATTTTAAGTACGATCTGAAACGTTACTCCTTATAAATCCCTCTCCAACGATCTTTTTTCGTGTGCATTCAAGGCGAAAAAACCTTACATTTGTTAATGGACTGTTTATTCTGCAAGATAATCGAAGGCGCGATACCGGCCCAAAAGGTATATGATGACGATGATGTGCTGGCATTTCTGGATATAAACCCGGTTGCCCCGGAACATATTCTGGTAATTCCCAAAAAGCACATTGCTAAAATGAGTGAACTTCAGGAAGAAGATGCACCTTTGATGGGTAAGGTTATGCATGTCGCCGCGAAGGTTGCCGAAGAACGCGGTATGGCCGAAAGTGGTTATCGCATGGTTATCAATAATGGGCGCGATGGTTTACAGACCGTTTTTCATATCCACGTTCACGTTCTGGGCAAGCGCAAAATGTCATGGCCTCCGGGTTAAAGAGAATTGAGGTTGAACAATGAAGAATCTAATTGTAATCGGCGACCGAATTCTTATTAAGCCCAGTGAAGCCGAGGAGAAAACCGAGGTTGGCTTAATCCTTCCGCAAACGGTTCGCGATCGAGATGACGTGATGCAGGGGCAAATTATTAAAACCGGTCCGGGATTACCGATGGCAGATCCGGCAGGAAATGATGAACCCTGGCAATCCGGAATGCAGTCCAGCCGCTACGTGCCGATGGAGGCAAGGGTTGGCGATCAGGTTCTCTTTCTTCGTAAAGCAGCAGTCGAAATAAAATTCGAGGGCCAGAAATATCTTATCGCTCCTCAAAGTGCAATCCTGCTACTAATTCGTGATGATGAACCGGCAGCGCCGGAAGATGATCCAATCGGTTTTGAATAGACGTTTTGCCAGGATGGCCACACGCCATGAAATCCCCTTTTTCACGACGCCTTACTATTCGCTATAAGCGCATCCAGCGCTCGATGCGCAGACGTTTATCTGCATTTTTCACCCGCGTTCGTCGCGCAGAACAAATCTTCATGGTCTGCTCTGCTGTTCTCATCGGAATCCTGGGAGCCGGTGCAGCAATTGCCTTTCGCGAACTTCTGAACCTCGTTGAAATACTCTTTTACTCCAATCCACACACGATCGATCTGCTGCAATCGATGACATGGTGGCAAAAGCTGCTCTTGCCGGCTATCGGCGGACTCATTACCGGACTTATTGTTCATTATATGGCAAAGGAAGTGCGCGGAAGCGGCATACCGGAGGTTATGGAATCCGTCGCAATAAAAGGCGGACGCATCCGACTCCGTGTTATAATTGCAAAAGCCATGGCTGCAGCCAGCACCATCGCCAGCGGTGGTTCAGCCGGACGGGAAGGCCCCATCGTTCAGATAGGATCGGCTATCGCCTCTGCGCTGGGACAATTTCTGGGAGTCGGTGCTAAACGACTACGAACATTTGTAGCCTGTGGAGCCGCATCCGCAATTGCAGCAACCTTCAATGCACCAATTGCCGGTGCTCTTTTCGCAATGGAAATTATCATCGGAAACTTTGCCGTTACCCAGTTCAGCCCGGTCGTAATCTCCTCAGTAGTGGCAACGGTCCTATCACGTCACTACCTTGGGAACTCTCCTGCATTTGAAATTCCGACCTATGCCCTGATTAGCAGTTACGAGTTTCTTCCCTACACAATTCTTGGCGTTCTCGCGGGGGCTATTTCAGTTTTATTTATCCGCTCTCTGGAGAAAAGCAGCGAGCTGTTTTCCGGCATTAACATTACGTCATGGCTAAAGCCGGCAATTGGCGGTCTTTTAACCGGAGCTGTTGGTTTATTCCTGCCGCAGGTTTTCGGGGTCGGCTACGATTCGATTACCAACGTGCTGTGGAGCGATGGTGTTTTTTGGATCTTACTCCTACTAATACCGGCAAAGATTCTGGCAACCGCCTTCACGCTGGGCTCAGGCGGGTCAGGTGGAATTTTCGCTCCATCTCTTTTTATCGGAGCCATGCTCGGCTGCGCTGTAGGTATTCAGGCAAATGCGGTCCATCCTGAGCTTACTGCCGATTCCGGAGCATATGCCCTGGTCGGTATGGGGGCACTCGTCGCAGGTACGACCCATGCTCCGGTAAGTGCGATTCTGATCATCTTTGAGTTAACCAATGATTATCACATCATTCCACCGCTCATGCTCAGCTGCATTCTATCGTTACTAATCAGCGTCTATTTGAAACGAGAATCGGCTTATACCTTCAGGCTGCTTCAGAAAGGGTTGAATATTTTTGAAGGAAAGGATATTAACCTGCTACGTAAGCTAAAGGTAGAGAACGTAGTAGATACAGATATTGAGAAGATCGGCGGGGATTGCTCTTTCCAGGAGCTTATACGCAGACTCATTAATAGTTCGCATCAGGAATTCTTTGTGGTAAACGAATCTGATGAGATGATTGGTGTGGTGTCGGTCTTTGAGCTGAAGCAGTTTCTAAAACAGGAAGAACAGCTGAGCGGTCTGGTAATTGCCGCGGATCTGGCTCACCCTCCCCCAACATACTTATATCTGGACGATAGCCTGGATCTGGTGATGCACCACTTCGGCAGGTACAATGTAGATGAGCTGCCGGTATTGGAGAACCGCACCTGTAGGCGGATTGTCGGTTCTGTTCAGCGGCGTCACGTGATCGATGCCTATAATCGTGAGATTTTCAAATGGGATCTTGCCGGTGGCATGCACAGCGTGGTAACAGCCGTGAATGAAAATCGCACCATCGAACTGGCAGAGGGCTATAGCCTGGTTGAAATCGACCCCCCAGATGGCTTTGTCGGCAAATCATTAAAAACGCTGAACGTCCGCGCTCGTTACGGCATTGAGGTCATTTTAATCCGAACCTCCGAAAAGACTGCAGAAGGTTTACCCAGCCGTCCTGGCATGATGCCGAATCCGGATTACATCATTCAGGCTGGAGATAGATTGCTGGTTATGGGGAGTAAGAAGAGTTTGGAGTACGTAAAATAACAGAGCGTCCCTCTGGGACTCAGAGAACGCTCTCCCGAAGTTTCGGGATCGCTCAGAGAGCAGTCGCTTTGCTCCTTCAGAGAACGCTCTCCCGAAGTTTCGGGATCGCTCAGAGAAAAATGATTTATAATCTCTCAGCAAGTGATAAGACCGGTCTCTCAGTCCCGCAGGGACGGTCTCTGAGCGAAGCGGTCTCTGAGCGAAGCGATCTGCTAGTGATGGTCAATAGTATAGCCATTTAACCAGCGGGTGGTAACCGACTTAGGACGTATTAACGGACTGTAAATGGCTCGATTGATAATCAGTTGGGCACAAATACCCAAAATCTGCGAAGTCGAAAACATCACCGTATAGAACTCCATTTCCGTCATGCCATAATGATAAAGCATACAGCCGGAAACACCGTCGATATTCGGATAGGGGTTTTTCGCCTTACCCTGCTTTATCAACAGAGGCGGCACCACTCTCTGTAATGCATCAACAACCGAGAACATTTCACCATCCGGGAAAACGCGCTTACCGAACTGATACATGGCGGTAAACCGCGGATCTGCCTGCCGAAGAACGGCATGTCCAAATCCCGGTATAACCCGACGGTTATCCAGCTGCTGTTGAATGAAAACCGCAAGCTGCTCATCACTTGGCACCTTATCAAAATGTCGATAAATTTCCATACAGAACTTCAGGCATTCCTGATTGGCCAAACCGTGAAGCGGACCCGCCAGGCAGTTCATCGCACCGGAAATGCTGTAGTACAAGTCGGATAAGGATGAATTTACTACCCGACTTGCAAGTACGCTGGCATTTGCCCCTTCATGATCGCTATGAACGACCACAAACTGTCGGACAAACTCCTCAAATGTCGGCTGCTCAATTCCAAGACCGAGCATATGTGCAAAGTTCTCAGAGAAGCCTTTGGATGTATCTGCTTCGATACGCGATTTGCCACGCAGCTTCTGACGAAATATGCCGGCAGCAATTACCGGCATCCGGGCCAGGATTGTAACGGCATCCTCCAGTGTCGCCTCCCAATAGTCTTCGCGTTTCATTCCTTCACGATAGCGTTTTACAAAAACCGACTCCCGCTGCATGGCCAGCGCTGCCATGCTTAACAGGGACATTGGATGCGTATTATCCGGCATAGCCTCGATCATCTTCCAAACATATTCCGGTACATCACGGCGGGAAGAGATGGATTCCCGCAGTTCATTCAAACCATCGGCAGTCGGAAATTCCCCCGTACACAGCAGGTAAAAGACTTCTTCACCACTGCGATTGACTAATTCAAGAACCGGAATTCCCCGGATAAACAATCCTTCAACCGGATCAACATAGGAGGTATCGCAGACAATTGCATTTACACCGCGCAGGCCTTTGAACAACTGCCCGAGGGATACCTGTGAAACAACGGCTTCACGGTGTTCCACCTGCAGACGATGTATTTCATTCCGCCACTCGGGTATCAGCCCGGTCATTTTATCCCGCAACTGCTGCATCTGTTCTCCTGATTAAATTTTTTCTATATTCCCCAAACCACGACTGAAGTCATGGGCTAAGCTGCTACCACCAGCCACACGCCACACCCCAAAGGCAATCTTTATTTATCGTCTATTTCCTATCCTAACTTTAATAAATAATGAACTTTTTTTCTTAATCTAAAAACAATTCTTGAAATTAATAGTTAGGTTGTTATATAATAAAAGCAAGCACGATATGAATTATCGGCTGATTGATCATTGAAAGGCATATAATTACCGATATTAACCTCTTAATACGGTTTTGCTCTCCCACTTGCGAGCCCGGTTTAACACCGCCTACTCTCTCTCCTACTCTCCCTCATCTCCTGTATTACCTCTTGTTTTCTGATTAAATCAAGGATGATATGCAACAAAAATGGAACAGGATTTCCAATTCCAAAGTGATACTAATAAACACGGGAGACGAATTATGGCCAGTACCAAGCAATTATTGGATTCGATACAAAAGAAGTATTTTGATAAGGAATTTCACTCCCTAACCTGGAGCGGTACCTTTGAGGAATACCTCGAGATAGTTAAGAAAAACCCTCAGGTTACCCGCAGCGCCTACCAGCGACTCTATGATATGATCCTGTCGTATGGAACGACGGATTATGAAGATTCGCGTAAAAAAATGACGCATTACAACTTTTTTGACGACCCGATTGATAACGGCAAAGACGCTGTTTTCGGTTTGGACGCCTATTTAATGAAGCTGATGAATAGTCTGAAATCAGCAGCATATCGCTATGGCACCGAAAAACGCGTTCTGCTGCTACATGGACCGGTCGGCAGCTCGAAAAGTACCATCGCCCGCCTGATGAAAAAAGGCATGGAGCACTACTCACGCACCGATGAAGGCGCTATCTATTCCTTTGAATGGCTGGACATTCCGAAGTTTTTTCAGGATCCGGAAAACTCGCCGCGAGAGACTGTTCCCTGCCCGATGTATGAAGAGCCTTTAAACTTTATCCCGATAGGATTTCGACAGGAGTTTCTACATGAACTGCTTGGTGACAAGGCAGAAGACATTGTTGTAGAAGGCACGCTTTGCCCGAGCTGTCGTCAGATCTATCGCGAAATGGTAACGCTGTATGACGGAGACTGGCGTAAGGTGTTAAGCCACATACGTGTAAAACGTATTCTACTTTCCGAGAAAGACCGTATCGGTATCGGGACCTTTCAACCAAAGGATGAAAAGAACCAGGATTCCACCGAGCTCACCGGCGATATCAACTACCGTAAAATTGCAGAATACGGCTCCGATTCTGACCCACGCGCATTCAACTTCGATGGAGAATTTAACGTCGCCAATCGCGGAATTATCGAATTCATCGAGATGTTAAAGCTGGACGTAGCCTTTCTCTACGACCTCTTAAGCGCCAGCCAGGAGCATAAGATCAAGCCTAAGAAGTTCCCCCAAACGGACATTGACGAGGTGATCATCGGCCATACCAACGAGCCGGAATATCGCAAGCTTCAGAACAATGAGTTTATGGAAGCGCTGCGCGATAGAACAGTCAAAATCGATATTCCATACATTACCAAGCTGTCTGAAGAGATCAAGATTTATCGCAAGGATTATAATAACGAGAAAATCCGCGGGAAGTCCATTGCTCCACACACCATCGAGATGGCGGCAATGTGGGCTGTATTGACTCGTTTGGAAGAGCCTAAAAAAGCGAACCTCACCCTTGTTCAAAAGATGAAGCTATATGACGGCAAGTTAATGCCGGGCTACACCGAAGACAATGTGAGAGAGCTGCGCAAGGAGGCCGTTCGCGAGGGTATGGAAGGGATCTCGCCGCGCTATGTGCAGGATAAAATCTCCAACGCTATCGTCAAGTTTCCAAATGAGCCGACGGTAAATCCGTTTATGGTGCTGAACGAGCTGGAAAGCGGCCTCGATCATCACAGCCTGATGACGGATGAGGAGATGAAGAAGCGCTATCGTGAACTCATCCAGGTGGTAAAGAAAGAATATACCGAAGTGGTTAAAAACGAGGTTCAACGCGCTATCAGTGCAGATGAAGACGGTATTAAACGCTTGTTCGCCAACTATATCGACAACGTGAAGGCCTATGTTCAGAAGGAAAAGGTAAAAAACAAATACACCGGTGAAGACGAAGAACCGAACGCCAAGCTGATGCGCTCTATTGAAGAAAAGATCGACATCCCGGAGAGCCGCATGGATGATTTTCGCCGCGAAATCATGAATTATATCGGTGCGCTTTCGTTGGAAGGTAAAAAGTTCGACTGGCGCAGTAACGATCGCCTTGCCAAGGCCCTTGAGCTGAAGCTGTTTGAAGATCAGAAAGATTCCATCAAACTGTCTTCACTCGTTTCTCAGGTGATGGACAAAGATACGCAGGAAAAGATCGAGGTTGTTAAGTCACGTCTTATCAAAGACTTTGGCTATGATGAGCATAGCGCAACCGACGTTTTGAACTACGTAGCAAGTATTTTCGCAAGGGGCGATATTCAGGAATAATCCGGCAAAATCGAGGACGATATGTTATTACACATAGAAAACGATCACAATCGCTTCCGCCAGATTATCAAAGGTAAGATCAAAGGAAATCTGCGAAAGTATATTTCCAACGGCGAGATGATAGGCCGTCAGGGCAAGGAGCTGGTTAGCATTCCCCTGCCCCAGATTGACACGCCGAAGTTTCGCTTTGGAGATAATGGACGTGGCGGCGCCGGTGAGGGAAAAGGCGAACCGGGCACACCTGTTTCCGGCCAGGAAGGTGAGGAAGGTCAGGGACAGGCCGGCAATCAGCCGGGACAGCATTTGCGTGAGGTCGAGCTAACCATGGACGAGCTGGCCGAGATTCTGGGTGAAGAGCTGGAGCTGCCCAATATTGAACCGCGTGGAAAAAAAGAAATCATTTCTGAAAAAGATAAATATACCGGTATCAGCCGTGTTGGTCCAGAGTCGTTGCGTCACTTTAAGCGAACGTTTCGCGAGGCGCTGAAACGGCAGATCATTACCGGTCAATTTAATATGGAGCGGCCGCAGATCGTCCCTATACGCGACGATTTTCGTTATCGCTCATGGAAAACTACCTCCCTACCCCAAAGTAATGCGGTCATCATTTACATGATGGATGTCTCTGGGTCCATGTGGGACGATCAAAAGCAGATTGTCCGGCTTGAGACCTTCTGGCTCGATACCTGGCTGAACTACCAATATAAGGGCCTACAAACCCGCTATATCGTTCACGACGCTCAGGCCGCCGAGGTTGATCGCGAGACGTTTTTCACTATCCGTGAAAATGGTGGAACCGTTATTTCTTCTGCATATGAACTCTGTCATAAAATCATCGAGGAAGACTATCCCATGGATGAGTGGAATATCTATTGCTTTCATTTCTCCGACGGCGATAACTGGTCCCGTGAAGACAACAAGACCTGTGCAGAAGTATTAAAGACCAAACTTCTTCCCGTATGTAATCTCTTCGGCTACGGCCAGGTAGAGAGTACCTACGGAAGCGGCGAGTTCATCGATTTTCTGGAAGAAAATATCGAGGACAAAGAAAATGTGGTGCTCTCCTATATTCCCGACAAGGACGCCATCTACGATTCAATCAAAGATTTTTTGGGGAAGGGCAAATGAGCAGATCTGCAACTCAGGAAGATATTCTCCGGATTCAACCCGGAATTGAAAAACTGGCCGCTGATTACGGTCTGGACTTTTTCCCGGTCATTTTTGAAATGGTCGACTGGGATACCATGAATCAACTGGCGGCTTACGGAGGTTTTCCGGTGCGCTACCCGCATTGGCGATTCGGTATGGAATACGATCAGCTATCCAAGGGCTATCGTTATGGCCTGCAGAAAATCTACGAGATGGTCATCAATACCGATCCATGCTACGCATATCTGATGAAGTCGAATCCGATGGTTGATCAGAAACTGGTAATGGCACACGTATATGCACACTGTGATTTCTTCAAGAACAACTACTATTTCTCGCATACCAATCGCAAAATGATCGATGAAATGGCAAATCACGCCATTCGAATTCGTCGGTATATCGATCAGTATGGCCTGGAAGCCGTAGAGAATTTTTTGGATGTATGCCTGTCTCTGGACAATCTGATCGACTTTCATTCCCCCTACATCAAGCGTAAGGAAGCGATGGAAGACGATGGTACTCCGAAAAGCGTTCGTAAATTAAAGAGTAAGCGCTACATGGAACGATACATCAATCCGCCGGAATTTATTGAGCAGCAAAAAGAGGACCTGGCAAATCAAATCAATACGGACTCCCGTGCCCTGCCGGCCAACCCACAGCGCGACGTCCTGTTTTTCCTGATGGAAAATGCACCGCTGCAAAACTGGCAGCATGATATTCTGTCAATTATTCGCGAAGAAGCCTATTATTTTGCTCCTCAGGGGATGACAAAAATCATGAATGAAGGTTGGGCAACCTACTGGCACTCCAAAATGATGACGCGGCATATTCTGGAGCCGTCCGAATTAATCGATTATGCAGAGCATCATTCCGGAACCATTGCCAACCATCAGGGACGATTAAATCCGTATCGCATGGGTGTCTTTCTTTTCCAGGATATCGAGGAGCGCTGGAATAAGGGTAAATTCGGCAAGGAATACGAGGAATGCGACGATATTCGCGAGAAGAAGCACTGGAATCGCAATACCAATCAGGGCATCGAAAAGATCTTTGAAGTTCGCAAGATCTACAATGACGTCACGTTTATTGATACTTTCCTGACAGAAGAATTTTGCCGGGAACATGACATGTTCTCCTTTGCGTATAATAGAAACAACAAGCGCTACGAGATTGAATCGCGTGAGTTCGAGATGATCAAAAAGCAGCTGTTGAAGAGTCTGACCAATATGGGACAGCCCATAATTGAGGTTCAGAACGCAAATTATGAGAATCGCGGCGAACTTTTATTGGTTCATACCTACGAAGGGGTTGAAATTGATAAAAAATATGCCGAAGATACACTACGGAACTTGCATGTGCTTTGGCAAAGACCGGTGCACCTGCAATCCATGCTGGATGATAAGCCGGCCCTGATGAGTTATTCGGGTAAGGACTATAAGCAGACATGGATAACATTTAACTGATTCGCAATCGTGAAAGGGGAGAAAGACGCATGAGTTATGGCAAGAAAATTGCCGAAACCATACGCGATGGAAAGGAAAAAACGCTGTACACCGATCCGAAACAAAAGATCACCTATTACAATCATCAGGAAGGCGATTTAAAGTTTCAGGTGAAGTTTCGGGAGTTTGGAAAGTTTGGTGTAGAGCTTGATAATATAACTGTCAGCAGCGATAAACCACTGCCGAATGTGGATGCCACACGGCAGATCATTGCACAACAGGCGGAGAAGATCGAGCAGAGCATTACCTTCTTGCCCGAGAATTTTCGTCTGATTGAGATGGATCATACGGTAAAAAAAGCACAGCTTCGTAGCTATCCGCCGCAGCAGGAAGAAGACTCAAAATATTATCACGAAGTCGTGTTGGAAGACGGCAACAGTGCTCATTTTCAGCGTTATCAGTTTTCGCGTGAAAAGAAGCGCTACCAGAAAGTGAATTCGCAGCTTACCCGCGAGTCGTTTGAAAAGCTGATCGACTCTTTTGCGGAGTTGTTTTAATTTTTTCAGCGCCCCGAAATTTCGGGGCGCTTGCGTATAGCAGATGGCAGGTAGCGTGTGGTATAACTTCAATTTTGTCACATCGAACTTGTTGAAGCGCTAGCTACTACGTTCTCCGAGCGAAGCCGAGGGGGATATACAGAGCTTTCCTTCATTCCCCTCGACTACGCTCGGGGAACGGATTTGGCCTGATGACTGAACTTCAAAAATCCTCATCATCTCTCCAGTCCTAGTAAAACTATCCCCACAGCACCCAGAAAATAATAGGGAAAATCCTTCCAGGAAAACGTATTGCCAAGGAGCAGGCGTCCGGCTCTGGTTGCCCGGATATCCTGAAGGAAGGGAGGCTGCCATAACTGTAGGAATTCCACGGCGCAGGTCGCTGCGAATGTCCATAGTGCAACTTTCATTGGCGAAAGCTGTGGAAAGACTGCCAACACGGCAAAGCCCCAGAACATGACGTAGATTGCACCACCCAGATTTGCTGCTATCCAGCCAGAGAGGGTTTTCGAGAATAAACCAATCGGAATACAAAGTATCGCTAAAATTGTATAATACATTCGTAGTCGTGTCTTCCGCTGCAATCGTATCTCCCAGGTTCAATTCGTTTGGTTAACTCAACCATCTTTGCGTGAATAAATACGGCGATGCGTCAACTGCCATTTTGCATCATTACGTGGGCGCATAAAACTCTCACTTACGAAGCTGGATTCCGCAATATCTCGCAAAACATGCTTAACAGATAGCATGCGCGTTTTTAACTGTTTATGCCATATTACCACCAAACTGTCTTCCCCGTTGTTGCCTTCCAGCAGCATCGGATTGGCATGGTTGCTATCCAGCCAGATTTTAGAGACGGTAACGGAATCTTTCCAGACATGCAGCGTTTTGAATTCAAGAGTCTCACCTTTTAACATACCGCGATAGTTTTCCTCTACACCGCATTCATCAAATAAGCTGCGAATGCTCGACATTCCGGAATTTTCCTGATACTCGCCAGGTGAGACTCTATCGGTAGATGTTACCTGCCAATCACCGATTAGCCGACTCAGTATACTTCCGGACTGACTACAGGGAAGCTGAGCCGACAACATCATTGGCAGTAACACTATTAAAGATAATATAAAGGGGAATTCAGAGTGACTGGATTTTTTAGGTAACATAATTGCCTCCGTGGAAGTGTTAAAATAGCATAGCCGGGCTCATCTATAGAGCCCGGATTGCCCACGCGAGGACGTTAATACTATCGCAAGAACGGCACTATAAGTTTCAACGTACGAGTAGCATCTTCTGACTTTGAACTACTCCCTTGCTCTCCAGTCGACTAAGATATACACCGGAAGTGATCGAATTGCCCGCATCATCGCGACCGTCCCATTTTACTTCATGATGCCCGGCAGAACGACTATCATTTACCAGCGTGCGCACATGGCGTCCGGAAACATCCGTTATTTGCAGAAGCACATTTGAGCGTCGTTGTAACTCAAATTGTAGCGTGGTGGATGGATTGAACGGGTTTGGATAGTTTGGTAGAAGCGTCATCTCTTTCAGTAATAGGTTATCAGACTGATCTTCAATGCCCGTTGCACCACCAGTGACGGTGCTGAGAACAACTCCGCCTGTTCCAACAATATAGCCGGTATCAGGGCTAACAAAGGAAACAGCGTTCAGATTTTGAGTGGTTACGGGTTGCTGAATCCAGCTATTACCACCATCTATACTGTTCTGCAGATTACCACCATCACCTGCGATCCAGCCGACGTTGGTTTCCGGAAACTGTATATCGTTTATTGATCCAATTCCCATCTCCTGATTCCAACTTATGCCACCATCAGCAGTGCTAAAATAACCTCCGGAATTATCGACGACCCAACCTTGTAGTTCATTCAAAAAGTAGATCGTGGGGGAAGCACCAATAAGTGCCGGGAGTGGGCGGGCATTCCAGCTTGCACCGCCATTTGTAGTTACGTAAATCGTATCAAGCGATGATGCCATCCAACCATAGTCGGTATTTAGAAAAAACATGTCGCGCATGTTGGCGATTTGATTTGAGCCGATCCCATTTAAAGGGCAGTTCATCTGCCAATCCGGCAGCCCTGAATTTAAGCAATAAAGTTCCGTGGCAAAAAGTTGGTTGGTTTTACCGAAAACCCATCCATCCGTATTAGAAAGTATTTCAACAGCAAACCCTTGTCCAGCTCCCAATCCCTGAGAGTTGCTTAACCAGGTTATCCCACCATCGTTTGTCTTCCAGACTCTGGTGTTTGGTGTTTGAAATAGTGGATCCAGCTCCCAACCTACAATCCATCCATTTTGATCATCAAGAAATTCCATTTCGTTCATGCGACCGGCGCTTATGGTAAATAGCGTATCCCATGAGGCACCACTATTTGTCGTACGATACACAGCAGCTGCTCCATTTAAAACCAGCTTATTGCCAACAACGATCGCTTCATCAGCTGAAAATGTGTAAACATCAGCCAGAGACATACCTGGGTCAATTACCTGCACATCCCAACCCTGGGCCTGAATCATATTACCAAGAATGAACATGAGTAAAAGGGTGAGTATTCTGAACATCTTTCCTCCTCTGCGCAACACGCAATTTGATTAAATTGAATTAAACCAACAAAAGTTAGCCGCGCTGGGGAGCGTAGATATATAGTAGGGATTAGACTGAATGAGGGGAAAGAATCAGAAGATTCTTGCTATACAATACGTTATGAACAGCATCTTGTCAAGGTAATTCACGTAGTGGGTCGAAATTCTGTATCTGTTCTAAATCGTTCAAAGTATTCACATTATGAAATTTTTTAAACCATTTCTTTTCCTTAAACCCGATCTGAGCAGCCTCCAGCTGCCTTAATAAACGCTGCAGGCCATATTGATTTGCGGAAATAGCCGTTTCGACATTTTTGTTGAGCTTAGCCGGCCAAACAGAGACTAACGGCTGTAATCCATTTTGAGAGAGAGCGACAACAGGATGATTATCATTACAGTTATCAAGAAGCTTCCTGTAGACACCAGTAGATAATAACGGCATATCACAGGGCATAATCGCCAGCCAATCCGTCTCGCAAGTTTCCATAGCGGTGTGTAATCCACCAATCGGACCACAGTTCGCTATCAAATCCGGCAATTGGAAAATGGAATTATGCAGAGGCAAAGCAGACGGACCACAACAGACAATTACGTTTTCCGAGAGCTTTTCCGCTAAAGATAAGGCATGATCGATCAGCCGCCTGCCGCGAAATTCAGCCAGTACCTTGGGTGAGCCGAAGCGACTGCTTTTTCCTCCGGCGATAACCGCAACAGAAAGCGACATCTGCTAGCCTCGTTTCTCGATACGGCAAACGATGGATTTTGAGGCCGGTGTCTTGCTGCCATCTGCAAAATTATCGATTGGCACCAGAACGTTTGCCTCCGGAAAATAAGTAGCAATGCAGCGAGTAGGAATATTAAACGGCACGACCAGGAAATTCCGCGCCTCGCGCTCTACCCCATTGAAGCTACTGAGGATATTCACTGCTTCCCCCTGCTGTAGCCCAGCAGCTTTTACGTCTTCAGGATTCATCAGGACTATCCGTCGTTCGTTGTAAATGCCGCGATAGCGATCATCCAGACCGTAAATAGTCGTGTTGAACTGATCATGGCTACGGATAGTCATCATCAAATATTCATCGTTACCAACCTCCAGTTCCGGTAGCGTATTAACCGTGAAGTGTGCTTTACCATCCGCCGTATTAAACTTTCGTTCACGGGCACCGTTCGGCAGATAAAAACCGCCATCCTGCCGAACCCGCTTATTGTATTCTTCAAACCCCGGAATACAAGCTTCAATTGCGTCACGAATACGGTCATAATCTTCTACGTGCCAATGCCAGTCTACACCGGACTCTTCACCGAGCGTCGATGTTGCAAGTCCGGCGATTATAGCCGGCTCGCTCAGCAGTTCCCTTGAGGCCGGTTTCAGCGCGCCTCTGGAACGATGCACCACGCCCATTGAATTCTCCACGCTTACAAACTGCTCACCCTCTTCCTGAACATCTTTCTCTGTACGCCCGAGACATGGTAGAATCAGGGCGCGCCTACCGTGAATTAAATGGCTACGATTTAACTTTGTTGAGATCTGAACCGTGAGTTTACAGCGGCGAAGAGCTTCTGCGGTATATTCTGTATCTGGCGTAGCAGAGATAAAGTTACCCCCCATCGCGATAAATACTTTCGCATCTTCTCGATGCATGGCCTCAATTGCCGGAACGACGCTGTATCCGTGCTTTCGCGGGGCTTCAAAATTAAACTCGTCACCAAGTCGCTTCAGGAAGGCCTCTTTTGGTGCCTCCCAGATACCCATCGTGCGATCGCCTTGAACATTACTGTGCCCGCGAACAGGACAAGTACCGGCTCCTTCTTTTCCAACAGCTCCGCGAAGCAATAACAGGTTTACCAGTTCTTTAATGTTTGCGACCGCATTCTTATGCTGCGTAAGCCCCATTGCCCAGCAAATAATAATTTTGTCATGCTTGATCAACAGGTCTGCGGCTTCACGCAGGAGGGCTTCTGGAACACCACAGCGATCAATCATCTCCCCCAGGTCGTATTTTTTCAGATTAGCAATAAACTGATTATAACCATCACAGTATTCCTCGATAAAAGCATGATCAAATACGCTGCCGGGCGTAGTCTGCTCAGCTTCCAGCAGCATCAGCATGAGTGCTTTGGCAAGCGGCACGTCACCATTGATTCGTACCTGCAGAAAGATATCCGTTAGGGTGGTTGCACCGGTAACCAGATCAGCCACCTGCTGCGGATGCTTAAAGCCCATCAGTCCGGTTTCAGGCAGAGGGTTCACCGTAATGATTTTTCCACCGTTGCGCTTGCATTTTTGCAATGCCGAAAGCATACGCGGATGGTTAGTACCGGGGTTCTGACCGACTACCATGATCACTTCGGCCTTATGGATATCCTCCAGCGTCACAGATCCCTTTCCAATACCAAGGGTTTGGGAAAGCGCCTGTCCACTGGATTCATGACACATATTGGAACAGTCCGGCAGGTTATTGGTGCCAAACAACCGCACAAAAAGCTGATAGAGGAAGGCCGCTTCATTAGAGGTGCGTCCGGAGGTATAAAAAATCGCTTCGTCAGGAGTCTGAAGTCCGTTCAGCTCATCTGCAATCAGCTCAAAGGCATCGGTCCAGGAAATCGGCTCATAGTGTGTTGCGCCCTCCTTCAGCATCATCGGTTCGGTGAGTCGTCCCATTTTACCAATTTCATAATCCGATAGCTCTGCCAGAGATGCAACGGAGTTTTTTGAGAAGAACTTTGCATCTACACGCTTCAACGTTGCTTCCTCAGCAACGGCTTTGGCGCCGTTTTCGCAATACTCAGCTATTGAAGAACGCTCTTTATCCGGATCAGGCCAGGCACAACCGGGGCAATCGAACCCATCGTGCTGATTCAATTTTGAGAGCAGTTTAAAGCCGCGCAAGGTACCCATTTCCCGCTGAACGTGCTGGAGTGCAACACCCACAGCCGTTAATCCACCGGCAGATTCAGGGATAGAACCAAGTTTAAGACCGGTTAGTTTCTCGGGTGGTTGAGCAGTTGTCCGTTGTCTTTTTTGCTTACTCATGTTTGCCTCAAAACGGTTTACATGTATCAGGCGGAAATTCGACCGGTTCCGCTATAACAGTTAAAGGAGCCGGATCGTAAAAAGCCAATGAGTGTTAATCCAAAGGTTTCTGCTGTTTGAACAGCAATGCTCGACGGTGCGCCTATAGCTGCGAGAACTCCTGCCCCCGCAACGATGGCTTTCTCAACCAGTTCATAACCGACTCGCCCACTCACCAGAATGATATAGTTTTCAAGCGGCAGCAGGCCTTTATATAGAGCAGCACCAATTAACTTATCGAGAGCATTATGCCTGCCAATATCCTCTCGCAACAATATCAATTCACCATCCGGCTTAAATAATCCAGCGGCATGCAGACCTCCTGTCCTCGAAAAAACGGCCTGCTGTAAACGTAACCGGTCCGGAAGGTCATATAACATCCTGGCATCCGTTAACGGCATAGAAACCGTTTTTGGAGCGATTCCGGACAGCTGTAACATACTCCAGTCGTTTTTCCCACACATCCCACAGCTGGATGAGGTATAAGCGTTTCTGCTGAAACGCGACAGGCTTACCTCTGTATCCGGCTCCAATTCAATATTCACGCTGTGTATCGCATCGGTTTCCTGATGCGCTTCTCTTGGATCGTTACAGAAACGAACGTTTCTAATTTGCTCTCTTTCGGAAATAATGCGTTCCGAAAAAGCAAATCCGGCTGCAAGTTCGATATCATCTCCCGGAGTGCGCATCGTAAGCGTCAGCTGACGGGTTTCTCTCAAATCACCGGCACCGAAAGTAAGTCGAATTTGCAGAGGTTCCTCAACAGCAAGCAAATCTGCCTGCTCTTTTTGTTTATGCAAACCAAACTTCTGAATTTGGGCAGCAGCAACTTTTAGCGTATTCATATCAGACCTCTTGTCTATTGTTTTAAATATAGCCAAAAAGTGTCAATATCTATAAAATTTATCACGCTACCCATTTAAAGAATTGAATTCCATAAATTTGCAACGTAACTTCATTTTAGTAGTATAAAAGATAAAACCGAAAGAGATAGGGAGATAAACGATGAAAGCGGTATTGATCTTAACACTCTTACTTCTGTCTCCATTAGTAGCTCAGGATGAGAACGCAGTAAACACCGATGAGCAAAAATCAATTCAAACGGAGCTTTTGAACAGCAAGCTGCAGGTAGTGTCTCAATCCGCCGAGGAAGTGATGACTGCATCCGCGCCGCAACTGAATATCGAATTACCGGTTATATATCAACCGAAAACGCCTCAAGGCATAGCATATCCAATGGGTGACGAAAGAACCCAGACTCCGAAAGGAAAGATATATCCTTCCCAAACAGAGCGAGATGTTGTGGTAGGCGTGCTGCTTACTGCGGCTTTTCAGAAGATATTACCGTAATGTGGTCGGCCTTCGGCCTCCCAGTACGTTCAGCTACGCTTCACTTGTTGTTCGCTCACCCGCTTTCGCGGGATCGCTGGTGGCTGGTGGCTGGTGGCTGGTAGGAAAAAATTCAGCTCCTACAAACCACATGCTACAAGTCCCGAGGAACGTCCTACAGATCGCTCCAGGAAGTCGCTGAGAGAACTCCCGAAGCATCGGGATCAGTGAACGCTCCTTTTAGTCGCTGAGAGATTGCTACGCTCAGAGAAAAATGATTCCATTTCTCTCCTCTCTCAGTGATTACGACGTGTCGGAAGAACGGTCTCTTTTCTCTCAGTTCGGTGAGGAGCCGAACGGTCTTTACAAGAGTCCCCATCGCTTGCGCAAAAACCACTCCACTCCCAACAGTAAGATCAGCAATGGGAGCCACTGCCAGAAATTCCAGATAAACAGTTCTTCAAATGAAATTTGCAGGCGGCTCTTGAGCGCATCGTTATCGAAAGAGTTAACAAACTGCTTAGCGCTATAGGTCTCTCCCTGAGTTGCCGTAGCCAGTCGGTTCATCAGCTCTTTGTTTGCTGACACCTGCTGATATTCGAGGTAAAACGGTTTAATCGAGAAGCGACCGCTCCTACTACCGATATCGCGCTCGTTTCGGGAGGCTCTTACCGTGTAGCGATAGTCTCCTTCCGGTAAGCCCGAAAAGCTACGGCTGTAAAAGCCATTTCCGGCAGCATTCAATTCATCGGAAATATTGGTGCTGTCATTTCGAATGGTTACGCTAACGTCCGCATCGGCGATTTGATTATAGAATGCATCATACACCTGACCGGATAATGCAACCGCTTCACCAACGTTGTAAACCGCTTGTAAGGAGCGAATCTGGATTTGCTCGATATCATCCCGGTTTACCAGCCAGCGCATGGACCTCTCAAGCCAGTTTACAAAAAGTTCATTTCTGGCAGGATCTTCCTGTAGTTGAAAATGCCAGTTACCAACGTTCGACCCTCGAAAAACCAGCTGCTTTACTTTCTCGCGTTTATAGCTGAAATAAATCGGAGCGTTTTTTAGATTGCCCTCAGATTTATCGTCCAGCCCCATCAGGATTCCCGCTCCATCACGGGGAACGATACCGGTATAAAACTCAACCGGTGGCAGCTCCTGCCACTGCAGATCATTAACCGATTCAACGTCCGTCAGTTTGAGGGCCGGGTGAAGCCGTCCGGCAGCGGTTAGTGCAACAACCTGATCTCGCACAGGCCGGTAGGCTCCCTTTGCCTGAAAGGGCAAAAACTCACCCAGAACTCCAGCTTTGGAAACATCGGTTGAACGATTTAAAAACCATAGTACCGGCTTCTTCTTTTGAGTTACAACGCTCCTCAATTCCTGCAAATTAGCCGCGCTGCTGTTACGTGTTGGAAAACCATGAAAGACAACCAGGTCCTGACTATCCAGCAAAGCTGTATTAAACGCACCTTCGAAGTAGCGTCCACTCTGCAGCTCCGTGCGAAACTGGATATTAAAATCTTCCAGCTTATCACCGGCAAATTTCAGAAAGCGCCGGTCAAAATCTGCACCGCCACTCATCACCAGCACGTTGACTTTACTTTTTAATACCTGCACACGCTGGAGTCGGCGATTATTTTTGTCCGTTTTTTCACCGTTCAAAGACTGCATTTCTACCGACCAAGTGAACGTACCGGGCTCGGTAGCTACAATTTCCAGCGTTTCTTTTTGTTCGAATCCTGAACGCCCGAGCGTAACCTGCTTTTGGGCAATTCGTTTTCCCCTATTGTAAATTGAAAGCAGAGACTTCTGGCCATCATAGCCATTCTGACGAATAATTACTTCAACCGGTGTTTTCTTACCGACATAGGTAATTGAATTCGCCTGAATCCGACTTATAGCAATATCCTTCGGCTCTTTGGAATCACCGACCGTTACGGTATGTACCGGTGTAGCACGCCGACCGGCAGTCAAGACAGGACTTACCCCCTGATTATAGATTCCATCGCTCACCAGCACGATTCCCTGCAGATTCTCGGCAGACAGGCTATCGTTCACCGCTTCTATGGCCCTGGCTAGATTACTACCATCGGTAGTTAAATCCAGTGAATCGGACTTCATGGTCTGTACGTTCAAATCGAAGCGATAGCGCCTGACATCGACCGAATCCTGTAAAAACACATTGTCGAGGTTTTGCAGAACGTACCTCAGCGAGTCGGAGCGCTTTCCATAGGTTTCTTCAATATTCATGCTGGCAGAGTTATCAAAGAGTACAGCTACAACCGGTTTCTGGCTATTGCGGTAAAGTAACTGCATCACCGGTTCCAGAATCAAAAACAGGACAATAGATAGCGATGCGGTTCTTAGAATAAAGCCCGGTATTCTACGTCCAAGGGAAAGCGGAGGAAGAGTGCGGTTATAAAAAAGATATGCGATAATTCCTGCAAGCAACACGCAGAGAGCAAATACCCAGTTGGGCCAGCTCATTTTTAGGAAAATTTCCTGTATCATAAATAGCTTTTCTCATCTCCCAGCAGCAAAGCAGGATAGGCGTTCATACGATTGGTAGATTGTTGTCCGTGCCTTAGTCTTTCCAGTCCTGCTCTGGCGATCATTGCAGCATTATCGGTGCAGTATTTCATCGGCGGACAATATACGTTTATATGATGTTTCTCTGCCTGATGTTTCATTTCGCTTCGCAAAAGTGAATTTGCAGCTACTCCGCCGGCCACCGTAATCTGTTTTATGTTGTTTTCTCGTGCTGCCCGAATGGTTCTTTTTACCAGCACAGACACTGCAGCTCGCTGAAAGGAAGCACATATATCGGCAAGATGTTCCTGAACAGCTTCATCTCCCAACTCACGAACCTTTGTTAAAACAGCTGTTTTTAATCCGCTATAGCTAAAATCAAAGGTTTTTTCTTTATACAGGCCAATAGGGAAATCACAAAACCTATCATCCCCTTCTTTCGCCAGCTTATCGACCTGCGGCCCTCCGGGATAGGGTAAACCAAGCAGTTTGGCAACCTTGTCATAGGCTTCACCAACTGCATCATCACGTGTTTTTCCAAGAATTTCATACTGCAATGGACCGTCCATTCGAACAATCTGGGTATGACCGCCGGAGACAATTAGGCAGATCATCGGTAGCTCTACGGGGGCTTCATCAAGGAAGTTTGAATAGACATGCCCTTCGATATGATTTACGCCGACCAGCGGTTTATCCAGCACCGCCGACATCGCCTTGGCATAATTCACGCCGACCATTAAAGCGCCAATCAACCCCGGACCGTGCGTAACGGCGATACCGTCCAGCTCTTCCATTGGGGTTTCAGCTTTTTCGAGGGCTTCTGCAACTATGGGTAATATCTTTCGCAGATGTGCCCGGGAAGCAAGCTCCGGCACAACGCCGCCGAACTGCATATGCACTTGCTGAGAGGATATGATATTGGATAAGACAGCGTCATTTTGAATGACAGCGGCGGATGTCTCATCACAGGATGTTTCTATACCGAGTATTCGCATAATCACTATCGGACTTATTCAGCCCGTGTCCGTCGTTTTTGAACAATAATCTCAAACTTTTGATGCTGAGGCGTTGCATTCAGGATGGGTAAATCTGTTTCAATTTCCGCCTTTACGTGCTTGACTCCCGGGCTCCAGTCTCTACTAAAATTAATAATAGCCCTGAAGTCACTTTGAACGGCTTCGGAAAGAATTTTCTCGCCACCTTTAACGGTAATATCCACATTGGCCGGAAGCGGCACAACTTCATAGTCCTGACCGACATTGACAACCTCCACCGGAATATTTTCCAGCACCTTCTCCGACAGACGCTGGATATCAAAATCGATATTTGCCTGAGAGGGGGCGTATTCACTAAAGAAGCGGGAATGACGTTGAATTTCATGCAGATCCTGAAAAGCCCTGTCACGATCGGTAAACTCTTTTTCAATTACCTTCAGAGCTTTTAAGGTATCAACGTAGCTTGCCGGGCCGGTTACGGTAATCGAATCCGGAATGGATCGTATGTCAACAAGCGTAAAACCTGGTGATGTTTTGACCTGCGAATCGACGGCGAGCTTTATTTTTCTCTCCCGGCGCTCATCCACCTCAAACGTAATTTCATGCGGCGTTACGATAGATTTTACTTCGACATTCAGATCTTTGGGAAAGCGTACGTATTCCTTATGGGCTGCTAAATTTCGAGTAGATCTATCTTTAACATCCGACAAGTCAATCTCATACATCGGTGAATAAAAGTTCAGCCGCATCAGGTCAAGACCACGTCCGCTAAACTTAACGCGAATTTTATCCGGAGCAGGATACTTCAGAATATAATCCGCATTATTCATCGTTATTTGCAGCGGAATATCGAGTGTATGATCAAACTGATTACTTAGCTTAATCATCAACCAGAAAATGATTGCGAGAGCAGTGATCAGGATGAGTACCCGATGATTTGTCGGTGCAGGTTTTTTCATTTATCCAAACAGCGTAACGGAATCTCCGACAGAAGCCTGAAGCCCCATCGCTGCATTCCCTTTATTCTTTGCAATTTGTAAGAAATTGGAGCTATCCCATGTTAAGAGATATTCTCCTTCCGCAACTTCTCCGAAGGTTTTATGGACACCCGTTAGCTGCAGTTCTTTATAGCGAATACCGGGGTCTTCAATAGATTCCAGCTTTAAACAATCATCTTTATGCAGATTAAGAATCAGATTACCGAAATGATCGACATGAAAGACTTCCAGAAGAAACTCTTTTTTACTGATCTGCTGCATAGGATTCAAAAATGAGTTTACCTGTTCGATTGGTTGCACGTTTTGTCTGAGGCTTCGACCATTCGCCAGCCATGCAGCCAATCGCGAGAAGACATCCCGGCCATGAAAGGTTGATGAAACGCCATCATCAAGAGAGTCCATGAGTATTTCGTATGCCCTATACCCTTCCTGGCGGCAGACAAAGCTGAACACGCCGTTATCCGGTCCTATAAACACATGCTTGCTCGTCTCAAGCACTATTCCCTTACGCGGTGTACCAACACCGGGATCTACGACGACTACAAATATAGTTTTTTCCGGAAAATGCGGATAACTGTTATTCAGACAGAAAGCAGCCTGCTGAATATTATAAGGCTCTATTTCATGGCTGATATCGATAACGTTTACGTGAGGTGCCAGGCTTAACAGGCGCCCTTTCATTGCTCCGGCATATCCGTCTTCAGTGCCAAAATCGGTTAAAAATGCAACGATAGATGATCGCATAGGAATTAGTTCTTTAGCGTATTCTTATTCATAATGTGAATCATGGGTCGAAAGTAATTATCAATATAGGCTCTCGCCCTCCCCTTCGGCTACGCTCAGGGAGCGGGCTCATACGTTCCCCGAGCGTAGCCGAGGGGAAATGTAACAAATTTTAATACGAGTTGAACTTCAACTTGTTATTATCGTTACCACTTAGAACTGGCAGCTCCGACAAAAGAATGTCGATCGACTGCCCATCACTTCTTTTTCAATGATACCATCGCAGCGCTTACAGGAGTCACCCGCTCGCTGGTAGGTCTTCAGATAAGTTTGCATTTTACCTGCTTCACCGTTTACTGTTTGATAAGCGCTGTAGGTTGTCCCAAAATTATCGATGGCCCACTGAAGTACTTCGTGGATTTTATCATACAGAAGTTTAATCTCTTTATCATCCAGCGATGTCGTTTCACGATGTGGCAGGATACCGGATTCGAACAGAATCTCACTGGCATAGATATTTCCGATACCGGAGAGCTTTTGCTGATCCATCAGAAAAAGCTTCATATTGGTCCGGCGCTTTTGCAACAGCTCGTTCAGCCTTTCAACAGTGAGAGTTTGAGAGATAGGATCAATTCCCAGCTTCTCAAACACCGGATATTCCTTATACAACCAGATCTTACCAAAGCGCCGCATGTCCTGATAGAAAAGCTGCTTACCGGATTCAAAGGTCCACTCTACATGAATGTGCTTCGGATATTTCGAGTCGGCACGATCCTTCAAAAACACGCCCGACATGCCGAGGTGAACGACAGGAAAAACTTCACCACAGCGAAAAATCAGATACTTTGAGAGACGGTCAATATCATCAATAGTACGACCGATAAGCTGATAGCGAAATTCTTCAGCATCACAGTTTTTCAGCAGTACCGGCTGATGGATTTTTATGTCGGCTATGGTTTCACCCTTGCAAATCGGCAACAGCTGTCTGCGGGTGGTTTCAACTTCCGGTAACTCGGGCATTTAGTCAGTCGCCTAGCTAGTTTTCAGATGATCAATTTAATAGAAATTTGGAGGGATAAAAAGATATAAATACCGTAAAATCAACCTGAGAGGTAAGTGCAATTTCAAAATTGCTTTATATATGTACCATGTCACACCGAGCTTGTCGAGGTGCCCAAAATGCACTCAATACGGCTTCGAAAGAGCCTGTGCCGAGCGGAGTCGAGGTGCTCAGCCAGACACTTCGACGGAGTTTATCCTGAGCTTGCCGAAGGGCTCAGGATAACATGCTATTGGTTCAGTCTAACAAACTTTGACCAGAACGTATATAGCTGATAATTTACTCAGCACTATTTCCCGGTATAAAGGTCAATCACTTCCTCGATAACAGCTGTGCAGACCTTACAAAAGGGGACATCATTTCTGCTAAACATGATGCAGTCTATCTCGGGCCGGTAGAAGGCCTGTGCATCATAATTTCCCCCCTGAAATGCTCCCACTTTTCCGTAATATGGTGCCTCTGTAAAGAGCTTGGTTTCAAATGCCATTTGCTCCTCAAAGAGTGCGGACATCTCGGACTCCGGCAGATTTTTGGCACGAATATCTTTACGTCGCTCCTGAATCTTGCGGGAGTGCGTCTCGTATTTTGCTTTCGGCCAGGGAGTCGGCAAAGGCATCCCTTCCTCAACAAATGATTTCCACTTCAGGTTCTCCGGATCAAGCAAAGCAGTAGCATTTGCTTCCCAGGGCTCTTCCACCTTTCCAGGAGCACTATAAGCCACTGGTGAGGTGTAGTATTCGTCTGCCAGCGCTGCAAAAGAATGGCCGAATTCGTGAACAAACACATATTCCGCCCAGGCATTATCTACGGCCACCGTTCCCTGCTGATTATAAATACCTCCCCCACCATAGGTTGTGGTATTGGCCAGAATCAGCACAAAATCATTTGGCGCATAGGATGCAACTTCGCGCATGGTTTTATTCTCATAGGTCAACAGATAACGTTCAGAGCCAAAAATATCATAGGAACTGCCAATAGGTGAATTGATGTGTACTCCGGTAGACGGTCGTGACACGCCGGATTCGGGTGAAGGCGGGCAAATTCCCCATATGTTAAAATCTTCTCGGCGACGCTTGAACGGTTCCTCGGCAAATAAGGCTTCCATCATGCGGGTGGCGTCTGCCCTAAACTTATCCATTTCCTGAATCGTATAGCCGTCTCCAAGCATCACGATATCAAGCTTTTCCCTGGGATCACCATTATCTTCCAGCGTAATCAGCTCCTGTATCGGTGGAATCGCCCGGTTGATATACATATCGGAAGGGTCGAGTTCCAATCGCCAGACTTCCTTAAACTCATCTCCGGATTGACGCTTCTTTACAACCACATTCGCCTTCCCGGGTGGAGCCGGAAAACGCAGGGACTCTTCAAAAGTTCGATTACGCTTTTGGGCTTCAGAGGTCGATTCCCATTCCCAGTAGATCGGCGAAAATCCGCGGGTATAGAGAACTTTTCCTGTCGTGTCCTGAACTTCAAAGCGGAAGACGCCGAATCCAAGCGTTCCGACATCTCCCTTTTTACTGTCCGGCCAGGGAAGTGGTTCTACAACGACCTCATCCAGACTATAAACGGATGTTTCCAGGCCCCCGGTATAAAAATAATCGATACGCCAGGTTTCACGATGGTTGTCGGCTGCAAGCGGCAATGCCAGCAGCCATAAAAAGACTAAAGCTCGTCTCGGTTTCATTAGGTGCTCTTGATTTAATAGAATGTGTTTTTCCTATAGTAAGGAAATAAAGGATAAATAAAAAACGAGTGAGTGTCAGAGGTGTAAAGCGCTAGAATCCGTATTTTCCTGACTCTCGATCTAAAACCATTGCCGGCGTTTCCCAGAATCTTCCTCCGGAGGTCGTAAAGACCGTAGCAAACACTGTCGAAATGAATATAATCACAATTGAAATCATAACACTCCCCGTTGCCGTATCCTTGTAGTAGACTTCGTCAAGATAAGTGCCATGCTTCGGTGATCGCATTGCATAAACGGTACGATATTCTCCGGTAGACTCCTTTACCGCATATCGGATATATAGTGAATCTCCACGCTGTAAATCATGTTTCACCTTATCTCGCTGTTCGATATATACTTTCCCGGGACTGATAGTATAGATGCCTGACCTGTCATTCAGTTGAAAATGAAGTGAGCTTAGATATATACCCGAAGTTCTTGCTCGTCGGGCATACTTTTTTTCTATAGTGGCGAGTGTTCCGGAAACTTCTGTCGTCTCGGTCTGATTTATCCCACCAAGATGAATCATTAACGAAATAAGTATCGGAACACCAACCAATAGCGGCAGAAGCCGGCTAAAATAAAAAAATATCCGACCAAAACTACGCTGATAAACGCTACCTCTTTTTACGTATTCAAGAGTCTCATCCTGTATCAGCATGGGGAAAAACATTACATAAACAGGTGCAATAATCGAACTGTAAACGACAATAAAATAGAAGGTTAAGGAGACTGGAGAAATATATTTTGAAATATCCCCCAGAAAAATTTCAGAAAAAAATATTAGGGAAACAAGATAGACGACATTAAATACATAGAAACCATATACCCATGCTTTCCAGGAACGAAACATATTATACATTTGATCTCTATTTATAAGGTTAAGTCCTTCACTGGTCTTCCTAATTCACCGTAGTAAGAAAAAGAATTAAGGTAGACGTTGTCGAAGCCATATTAAGATTTTTCTTGGCCCCTTCCCGACGCGTCGGGAAGGTGACAAAATACTAGAGAAAAGCTATCTGACTTCGCATTTACGTTTACAGAATTTCAACCGGATCCATGTCAATAGCAATTTCTACCGGCCACTTCTTTATTTCGGCATTCAGGTAAATACTGCGCTTCAATAAATGCCTGACGTAGGACATGGAAGGATCTTTTTTACGGTCCTGCTTCACCAGAATATGATAACGATAGCGGCCATTCAGTCGCTGTAGAGCGGCCGGAGCCGGACCGAGCACGCTGTAGGATTTATCTTTCTTGGCGCTGTAGAGAAAGCGGCTAATTTCCTGGGCGTAATGGGAAACGTTGTTTTCATTTTCTCCGCTTACCCGGATCAGGCATAAGCGTGAATAAGGCGGATAGCTGAGCGTCTTACGGGTTTGCAGCTCTTTCTTAAAGAAGTCCAGATAATTATGCGTGCGCAAATACTTAAACATGTAGTGATCCGGCTCGTAGGTTTGAATCAGCACTTCACCACTAAGGGCACCTCGCCCTGCTCTACCTGCAGCCTGCATCAGCATTTGAAAGGTCTTTTCTGTAGCACGGAAATCGGGGAACTGCAGTCCCTGATCCGCACTGATAATGCCAACCAGCGTCACCTGCTCAAAATCCAGCCCTTTGGCAATCATCTTAGTGCCAACCAGAAAGTCCGCTTCTTTGTTGCGGAATTTGGCGAGGATTTTCGCGTGATCCCCTTTGCGCTTTGTGGTATCCTGATCCATCCGCAGCAGATTGGAATGGGGAAAACGATCTATCACCTGCTGCTCAATCATCTGGGTGCCGATGCCTTCATACTTGATGTCCAAACTCTGGCAATCCGGGCAGACTTCCGGTGCCTTGGCCGTATAATCGCAATAGTGGCAGCGTAACTTTCTACCATAGGTATGGTAAGTGAGAGTAATGTCGCAGTTCTCACACTTCATTACGTAGCCACATTCACCGCACTGAAGCCAGGGTGCAAATCCGCGCCGGTTTTGCAGCAGCATCGCCTGCTGACGAATCACCAACCGGGCTTCCATTTCAAGCTCCAGATTCTCAGAAAGAATCGGACGTTCACCGGATTTGCGCCACTCCTCCCGCTGGTCAATTAAACGTATTCGCGGCAAGGACCTCGCTCCAACCCTGCTTGAGAGATAGTAATAGGCATAGCGCTTCTCGGCAAGTGCATTGAAGAGGCTTTCAAATCCCGGTGAAGCCGAACCGAGAACGACCGGGATCTTATTCAGATAACCGCGATATAACGCCACGTCTCTGGCATGATAACGCGGTGCAGAGTCGTGCTGCTTGTAGCTGCCCTCATGTTCCTCATCGACAACGATGATACCGAGCTTTTTAAAGGGAGCGAAGATCGCCGAACGCGGTCCGATAACCACGTCGAAGTGTCCCTCGCGGATGCGCTGCAACACCTCGAGCTTTTCGGCTTTGGACAGCCGGCTGTGAATCACAGCAACCCGATCGCCAAACGTGTTCGAGAAACGCGCCATGGTTTGCGGCGTCAGGATGATCTCAGGTATCAGAACGATGGCCTGTGTTCCGCGGGAAACGGCCTCACGAATAAGCTCGATATAGATTTGTGTCTTTCCGCTACCGGTAATACCGTGCAGCAAGAAACCCTGATGCTCTTTGGCTATTTTTGGCTTTACCTGATCAACAAATGCTGCCTGCTCGTCGGTGAGAACGATATTTTCTTTCTTCTCGGAATACCCAAGCTCCTGACTGCGGAGGAGTTTTTTGGTTTCTACCAGCAGTACGTTCTCTTCTTTCAGTCTTTTCAGCAACGCTGAATTAAAACCGGCTTCCCTTAGGATATTTCGATCCACACCCTCGCGCGTTCTCAGGTATTCGATAAGCTCCAGCGCTTTGGCATATTTTGAAGTCGCTTCAATAAGATATTTCTCACGAGCCTTCTGCGTCCATTTTAAACTGTCCTTCTGCAGGGAAAAGAGATCAACCGTCTTATAGATTTTCAGCTCTTCCGGGGGTTTGTAGAACGTCTCAATCAGGTTCTTTTTTTTCAGAAGATGAATACGGTGCAGCAGGTTTTTCCGCTTTAGGCGTTTTTCAAGCTGCGTTAATGAAAGCCAATCGTCTTCCAGCTTATCCCAAAGTTCCTGCTGCGACTTACGTAGGTTATCAGCCTCCGCAACAGCACGTTTAATCATCAGGCTGGACTTGTTCAAATTCACGGAAGGGTTAATCAGGCGGAAGGCTTCACCAAGGGTACAGATGTAGTAGTCTGCAATCCATTCGAGCAACTTAATCATTTCTGCACTGGCAAAAGGCTCGGCATTTACCACGTCATGAATCGGCTTCAGCTCGAACTCGGCATCATCCTCCGGTTCACCAATACTCAAAACGATTCCCGCACTATAGCGCTCACCGAAGGGTACGGTAACCTGCACGCCTGGCAAAATAAGATCCAGCAAATCAACCGGGATAGAATATGAAAACGGCGTATCGACAGGTATTGGCATAATGACCTGAGCGATCTTGTTCTCTGCAATCTCTATGGTTTGATTTTTGGTTTTCATATTGGCACGCGTGAATTCCGGGTTCACTATATCTTATAAAATCGAGCCGATTTTTTGAATTCGGAATCGAATAAAATAAAAAAGCCTGTTTAACAAAACAGGCTTTTTTATAAATACAGAATTTTGGAAGAAGTTTACTACTCTTTAACAACCCAGACTTTGATCTCGGCTGTGACTTCCGGGAAGAGCTTAATCGGAACAGAGGTTACGCCCAGTGCTTTGATCGGCTCATCGAGAACGATCTTACGTCGGTCAACTTCATGTCCTTCTTTCGCCAATGCCTCGGCAATATCCTGCGAGGTAACGGAACCGAACATTTTATCTTCTTCACCAACGGATACCGGAATGGTAAGCGAAACGCTGCTTAGCTTGGTAGCCATTTCCTGTGCAGCCTGCATGTCTTTTTTGACTTTCTGCTGCTTTTGACGCTGCTCTTCTTCCAGCATGCGCACGAAGTTCGGGCGTGCCGGATAGGCAATTTTATTCGGAAGCAGAAAATTACGTGCAAAACCGGGCTTTACGGTAATGATATCGCCGGCCTTTCCGAGATTTTCATAATCCTGTCGAAGTATAATTTTCATGTTATTTACCTTTTCAAAATCACGTTCAGTATAAATTAGCGCTGAATATCGGAAACGAAGGGCAGCAGCGCCAGGTGGCGGGCACGCTTAATAGCAGTAGCCAGCATTCGCTGTTGCTGAATCGTATTACCGGAGGTTCGTCGGGGCACAATCTTGCCCTGCTCGGTCAGATAACGGACGAGCAGCTTGGTATTGCGGAAATCGACAAACAGGATACCGTTTTCACTAAGGCGACTAATTCTTTTCTTACGAGTCTTTACGCGTCCACGGCCGCGTCCACCTCTACTTGGTCTCATCTTCGCTCACCTCATCTTTTGTCGTTTCAGCTTCTTCAGAGGCTTCAATAACCTCTTCCTCGACGGTTTCATCCGGCTTTTCTTCTGCTGCCGGCTCTTCTACCGGAGTTTCTTCAGCCTTGGGCTCTTCAGCTTTTGGCTCTTCGGCCGGTGCATCAGCTGCTTTCTCAGCAGGCTTGTCTGCTTTGGCAGCCGGTTTGTCGCTCTTGGAAGAACGAGAATCGCGTGAGTCTTCTTCCGGCTTGCGGATAGAATCCATCTTGCGCTGCTGCATTTCTTCCTTGGTAACAACATAAGTAAGGTAACGCAGAACACGATCGTTCAGACGATACTCTTTCTCGATAATTTGAGGGATATTCAAGCGGCTCGGTGCGGAAAACTCGATTTCAACGTAGAAACCGCTGGTGCGCTTTTGAATTGGGTAAGCCAGGCGACGCTTGCCCCAGGGATTATGCAGAACAATCTCACCACCGTGATCTTCGATCAGCTGCTGAATGCGGCTGGTGATGGTGTCTACTTCCTCCGGATTTTGCAAGACATCAACAATGAAAATAGTACAATAATGCTGTTTCATTGTTTCTCCTTCGGTCTTTCGGCCCTGACGGTTATCAGAGCAGGATGAACAATTAATGAATTATGCAGCTAAACGCTGCAGAGCTAAAAAATATAAGTGACGATTGTCGCTGCATCAAACAGAAAAAAACTTTTCCTAGAGTAGTAAAGAGTGGAGCAGTTTGATACAAGAGTGGAGCAGTTTTGAATTAGACTGGAGCAGTTTTGATTAGACTGGAGCAGTTTTGAAAACTGCTCCAGTCTAGTCGAAATTAAATAAGCGGTGCGATAACCAGAGCAACAACGCTCATAAGCTTGATAAGGATGTTCAGTGAAGGACCGGACGTATCCTTGAACGGATCTCCAACGGTGTCACCAACAACTGCAGCCTTGTGAGCTTCAGAACCTTTCTTGAGCTTCTCGGTTCCGGTGTCAAAACCTTCCTCGATCATCTTCTTGGCATTATCCCATGCACCACCGGCATTGGACTGGAACAGAGCCATCAGCACACCGGATACGGTAGTACCGGCAAGCAGTCCACCCAGCATCTGGAATCCACCAATGAAGCCTACCAGCACCGGAACGATTACAGCAATCAGACCGGGGATAACCATTTCGCGAATAGAAGAGGTAGTTGAAATTTCAACACACTTACCATATTCGGCTTTGCCGTCAGCAGCTTCGAAAATCTTTTGATCGTCTGCAGACCACTTGTCGAAGTCTTTGCCATCGTTCTTATTCATGACGTCCAGAGCTGCTTTCAGCTCAGGAATAGTCTTAAACTGACGACGTACTTCTTCGATCATTGCCATCGCAGCACGTCCTACAGCCTGCATAGACAGGGCGGAGAACAGGAAGGGCAGCATACCACCAACAAATAGTGCAGCCATAACTTGTGGATCAGTAATATTAATATCCAGATTAGCTACATCCTGGTGGCTCATGCGATAGGATGTCAGGAAGGCAGCAAACAGTGCCAGGGCAGTAAGTGCTGCAGAACCGATTGCAAAGCCTTTACCAATAGCGGCAGTGGTGTTACCAACAGCATCCAGCTTATCAGTGCGCTGACGTACTTCCGGTGGAAGTTCGCTCATTTCGGCGATACCACCGGCGTTATCGGAAATAGGTCCGTAAGCATCCACAGCCAGCTGAATACCGGTATTGGAAAGCATACCTACGGCAGCAATAGCAATACCATACAGACCGGCAACAGAGTAAGCGCCGAGAATAGCAGCAGCAATAATAATAATCGGAATCGCAGTGGAAACCATACCCACACCAAGACCGGCAATAATATTTGTAGCGGAGCCGGTAACGGACTGCTTCACAATCGACGTTACAGGACCGGTTCCGGTTCCGGTGTAGTGTTCGGTAACTTTACCAATGGCCAGTCCGGATGCGAGTCCCATTAGAATCGCATAAAAGACGCCCATAGAAGAATACTCTTTACCAAAGTATTCCCAGGTTTCGGGCAGCATACCGTTTACAATAAAGTAAGTGAGCACCAGAAGAACTCCGGCAGAACCGAATTCACCGATATTCAGGGCAGTATGCGGGTCGCCGCCTTCTTTTACCTTCACAAAGAAAGTTCCAACGATGGACGTAACGATACCGGCACCAGCCAATACCAGCGGCAGCATTACAGCATTCAATCCGCCCAGTTCGTTTGTGCCTTCAAAACCGGCAAGTCCCATAAAAGCAGCACCCAGCACCATCGTTCCGATGATCGAGCCAACGTAGGATTCAAACAGGTCAGCACCCATACCGGCTACGTCACCAACGTTGTCACCAACGTTATCAGCGATAGTAGCGGGGTTCAACGGGTGATCTTCCGGGATACCGGCTTCAACTTTACCAACGAGGTCGGCGCCTACATCGGCAGCTTTAGTATAAATACCACCACCAACGCGTGCAAAAAGAGCGATAGAGGAAGCACCAAAGGAAAATCCGGTAATAATGGTCAGAACTTTTCCGATGCTAGCAGCATCTGTTCCGATCATATTTCCGAAAACAAGGAAGAGAACACTAAGTCCGAGCACACCAAGACCAACTACACCAAGTCCCATCACGGAACCACCGGCGAAGGCAATTTCCAGAGCCTTACCGAGTCCTTCACGTGCAGCATTGGTTGTGCGGACATTAGCTTTGGTAGCCACCTTCATTCCGATAAATCCTGCCAAACCGGAGCAAAGCGCACCAACGATAAACGAAACCGCAACCAGCGGATCGGAGTATTCATTATTCATACCACCGATAACCAGTAAAATGGCTACAGCAGCAACAAAAATTGAGAGAATGCGATATTCGGCTTTCAGAAAAGCCATGGCACCGCCGGCGATGTGATCGGCAATTCTGCCCATCTTTTCAGTACCAACATCCTGCTTACTTACCCATGAAGACTTCCAAAAGGTATAAAGCAGTCCGATAGCACCCGCGGCGATACTGAGATTAACCAGTAGCTGAGTTGTCACGAGACCTCCTGCGATCAGTTGAAGATTAAGTATCTAACAGATTTCTATTGAATGAATTCATTGTATCCTCGATTCCACGGGAAACGAAGTGCTCAGCAGCGTCGGCTGCCGTATCTATAATCAATGGTAATTCTTTTTGTTCTTTCTTTGAGAAGGGCGACAGCACATAGGAACTGGCATTAGCGAACTCGTTTCCTATTCCGATGCGCATTCTGGGGACCTCATTGGTATGCAAGCTTTGCAGGATGGACTTCAATCCCTTTTGTCCGCCTGCACTTCCGGAGGGTTTCAGGCGTAGCGTGCCAAACGGCAGGTTAAATTCGTCGATTACGATCAGTAGGTGGGAATAAGAGTCGAAGTCGTAATAGTCGTAAACATGACGAACAGCTTGCCCACTCAGATTCATAAACGTTGTGGGCTTTATTAACAGGGTTGGTTTTCCCTGTATATGAATTTTTGTCTGGACGTAAGGGCCTTTTCCTTTTTTGAAACTGCCCTGATATTGGTTTGCCAGCTTATCTAAAACCATGAACCCGACATTATGCCGGGTATTTTCATAGTTTTTTCCGGGGTTCCCCAAACCGATTAACGCATGCACCGGATCATCCCATCCAAAGAGAAAGAGAAGTTATACTTCTCCTTCTGCGCCTTCAGCTTCTTCTCCGCCTTCTTCATCTTCATCGGTTTCCTGAACTTCAGCAACACGGGACGTTTCAACGGCGGCAACGAGATCACGCGGATCGGCCTGAATCTCAACATTCTCGAACTTCAGATCTTCGATGTGGATCGAATCTCCAATTTTCAGTCCGGAAATATCAACTTCCAGGACTTCCGGAATATCTTTAGGCAGACATTCAACGGTTACTTCACGTAGCGGGCTGGCTAATCGTCCACCGTTTTTCACACCGATGGCTTCACCAACAAGGCTAAGAGCAACCGTTACGGTCATCTTCTCACCCATTACCACGCCCATAAAGTCTACATGCAGCACGTTTTCAGTAATCGGATCATACTGAACGTCTTTCAGAATAACTTTACGCGGCTGCTTCTCACCTTCGATCTGCAGGTCCATCAAACCACGATTGTGGCTTATAAAATAAGAAAGGTTTTTACCGTCGAAAGACAGAGAAAGCGGATTTTCGCCGTGCAGATAAAAAACGCCCGGTATCCGGCCTTCGCGACGCATGCGTCCGATCAAACGGCGTCCACGCTCTTCGCGAATCTGTGCAACTACTGCGTCTGACATAACATCTCCTTTGACTAAAAAAAGTGCAAGCAAAAAGAGCGTTTGCTTGCACATGAAAACTCACGTAAACGTTGCTGGGGTACGAGGATTCGAACCTCGGAATGGCGGGACCAAAACCCGCTGCCTTACCACTTGGCTATACCCCAGTAAATGTTGCAAACAGCATAGTAAAAGCTGGCACAGAATATAGTGCAGGCTACTTACGGTTGTCAAGTCGAATTATAAAAAAATTAGCAAAAAATCCCAAAAAAACTTCAACGTCCCTGAATATATAATGAATGGAATAGCGCTTGAATTTCAAGCCTCAATGCCGTTAAATTTAGTCGCAAATTATCAGGAAAACAACATGCTGAAACGAATTCATATCCGACACTTTGCACTTGCTGAAGATCTGGTTGTAGAGTTTAAGTCGGGATTAAACATTTTAACCGGTGAAACCGGCGCTGGAAAGTCCATCCTCGTCGGCGCAATTGGGGCTGTCCTCGGTGGACGTGTCTACACCGAAGTGATTCGAACAGGCTTTGACAGAGCCTCTGTAGAGGCAATCTTCGATATCAGCGCGCTCCACAAGCTTCAAAACTTGCTGCATGAACGCGGTCTGCCGGTAAACGACGAGCTGATTGTTAGGCGGGAAATCGTTGCGAAAGGCAATGCCCGTGCTTTCGTCAATGACAGCTCTGTAACGATCGCTACTCTTGGCGATATTGGAAAGTATCTGGTCGATATTCACGGTCAACATCAGCACCAGAGCCTGTTGCGAAAGGAGACTCATCGCTTTTTTATTGACGCATTCGGCCGGATTCAGCGCGAACTAAGCACTGTCAAACAAGCCTTTCAGGCCGTAGAAGAACTGGAAAAAGAACGTCGCACCCTCCTTCGCAGACAAAAAGAGCTCAATACAAAAAAAGAACTATACGAATTTCAATCGCGTGAAATCGGTGATGCAGCACCTGAGGCGGGTGAAGATGAACGCCTTGAAGAAGAAGCACGCGTGCTATCAAATATTGAAAAGCTCTTTGCACTTTCCAGCGAACTGGAGACCATATTTTCCGGCGGCGATAAAAATCTATTGGGGTTAAGCAGCGATGCTGAACAGCGCTTAAAAGAAGTCGGACTGATCTCCAACGAAATCAAGAAACTGTCGGAGGAGTTTGCTTCAGCAAGAATCGTTGTTGATGAAACCGCCCGCAGCGTAGAAGAATTTAAAAACAATCTCGAATTCGATGCCGAACGGCTGGAAGAAGTTGAAGGTCGGTTGAGCTTACTGGGATCCCTAAAGAAGAAATACGGCGGCACCCTCGAAGCAGTTATCGCTTATCAGGAAGAGATAAACGCCAGCCTATCCCTGCAGGACAATGTGGACTTCGAACTTGAGAAGATAAATAATCGCCGCGATGTATTCCTGAAAGAATACGCTAAAGCAGCTGAAGCCCTGTCGGCAAGTCGTAAGAAAGCTGCCGAGAAGATGGAGAAGGCCGTTCAGAGCCAGCTCGCCCAGCTTGGTATGCCGTCTATCCGCTATCAAGTTCGCTTCGATCTGCGGGAAGAAAGCAGCGGCATTTATTCGAAAGATGGCCTGAACTACTTTGGCGATGAATATGGGTTTGACCAGATGGAATTTTTCATCTCACCCAACCCGGGAGAAGACTTTAAACCGCTGAACAAAATCGCCTCCGGTGGTGAAATCTCACGTATCATGTTGGCATTAAAAAATATTCTGGCAGAGATAGATGAAATTCCAAGCCTGGTATTTGACGAAGTAGACAGTGGTGTTTCCGGGCGTATTGCCCAGGCGGTCGGACGATCGATTTCAGAGCTGGCTAAAAGTCACCAGATTCTCTGCATCACCCACCTTGCACAAATTGCTTCGCAGGGCGACAGCCATTTTGCAGTTGAAAAGTTTGTGGAGGGAGATCGCACATTCACCCAGATTTCAGCATTGGATGAACCTCAGCGAATAGAAGCTATCGCGAGACTAATGGGGGGTGAAACGATTACAGAAACGGTTCGGGAAAGCGCACGTCAGCTGATCGATGAGAGCCGACAAGGTTAATTATCTCCCGCGGACAGGCTGTAGTTTTCGTGCAAAAGCAATTTTAGCCAGATCCAAGATAACCTCCATGTGATCCTCCAGCCTGATTTTTTTCTCTATGGCAAAATCCGGTGAAATACGAAAGGAACGCTCAGGTAGGCTACGTAACACCGACACCCAATCCATGGGATCAAAACTGTTTACAACAATTCCTTCCTTCTCTCCGACTATAGTCTTTGCACCTACCATGTGAGATATAATCACCGGCACATTGCACAACAGAGCCTCACTGACAACCTGACCAAAGGGCTCAAAAAGTGCGGGAAGCAGAAAATAGTCTGCTGCGGCATATAGTTCTTCCGCCTCTTTTACATACCCCAGGTAACGCACATTTTTCAACTTGGTTTTGGGCGGTTTAACGCCGGCAATCAGCAATTCCACCGGATCGTCCTTTAGCTCTTCAAAGACCTTCAGGAGGAGGGGAAGTCCCTTACGCTTATGACTGGCAGAGATAAACAGGAATGATTTTTTATCCGGGTCACATTCATATTTACGTCGAAATTCTTCGCGCTGCTGCTTGATGCCATGATGAAAACGTCGCGGATCAACCGGGGGCAATAGGAGCTGAATCTTCGCCGGTTTCACATTGTATAGCTCGATAAGCTCATCCCGCATCATCTCCGATGCAGCCAGGATACTACCGGGAGCTGCAAATGCCCTGCGCTCCATCTTAATATCCAGTCGATCTTTAACTCCGAGAATTTTTTTGCCGGTTGCCCGTATAAATCCAAGATGATTTGCCGGCGCCAACAGTGCGTCCTGTTTGGTCGTTCTGGTGAGCGACAGGACAAAGTCGAATTTGTTTCGCAGCAATACCTCTTTCACCTTTTTATCAAAAGATGGTCCGCGAACAGGCTTGGGCACGGTAGACATTGAAACGGGCAGGATCTCCACTTCAGGAGGAATATTTGCATCCGGTGCCACTTTTGAGGTAATGACACTCACTTCATGGCCAAGCCTGTACAGGTATTCGATATAAGAAAAAAAACGCGTTTCCAGTCCGCCACGACGAACCAGCCGCGTGTGTATGAGTGCAATCTTCAAGTGTCAGATCCGTATTGTAGATAGTCAGAAATAGTTAGAATCATGGCCTTTGCTGTCGGCCGATAAGCACTTCATATATTGAGGTAACGGGAGAAACGATGAAACCGTCTCCCGGCTTTTCTTCAGGCGCAGGCGATGGAATATATGCGTGCTTGAACCCCATTTTTTCCGCTTCCTGCATGCGCTGCTCCACAAAAGAAACCGCACGAATCTCACCACCAAGTCCAAGCTCTCCGATATAAACCGCATCTTTATCCAGTGGACGATCATTACGGCTCGAATAGAGTGCCGCGGCAACGCCAAAGTCGATACCGGGATCTTCAATTTTCAATCCACCCGCAACTTTAACAAACACATCAAACATGCCAAAGTCCTGATCACAATAGCGTTCCAGAACGGCTAAAATCAGCGAAAGTCGCCTTTGATTAAACCCGTTTACGGTGCGCTGTGGCGTACCGTAATTCGACCTGCTCACCAAAGCCTGCACTTCCACAAGCAGCGGACGGGACCCTTCATAGCTACAAACTATGCTGCTGCCCAGATCAGGCCTTCCAGCCGGATTTAAAAAGAGGCTGGAGATATTGGACACTTCATGCAAACCATCGTGGAACATTTCGAATACACCGAGTTCATTCGCTGCACCGAAGCGATTTTTCGTCGTACGAACAATCCGGTGCTGCTGTATATTGCCTTCAAAATACACCACAACATCAACCAGATGCTCCAGAATCTTCGGTCCGGCAATACTGCCCTCTTTGGTTACATGACCAATGAGAAATAGAGTAAACCCTTCTTCCTTGGCCTGCTTAAACAACCTGGCTGCACATTCACGAACCTGGCCGACATTTCCTGAAGCCCCCGAGAATTCGGGGTTATAAATAGCCTGAATAGAATCCATTACAACGATGGAGGGTCTCTCCTGCTCAATATGGTACTGGATTGCCGTAACGTCTGTTTCTGCCAGAGTAAGCAGCTCACCGGTGTTCGGGCGTAGCCTTTCGGCACGATCTCGAAGCTGCTGCAGGCTTTCTTCCGCGCTTACATACAGGCATTTGTGCTTGGCCTGCTGGAGTCGCATAACCACCTGCAACATGAGGGTGGACTTACCAATACCCGGTTCTCCGGCAAGCAGAACTACAGATGCAGGGAAAATCCCGCCTCCCAGAACGCGGTCAAACTCTTCCAGTCCTGAGCGAATGCGTGCGGATTCATCCGCACGCGGCACTTCCTTCAGCGGCATGGGAGCCGTGCGAGGCTTTCGCTTCGCCCCGGATTTATCCGGTGCTACCTCTTCTTCGACAAAGCTGTTCCAGGCAGAGCAATTGGGACATTTACCCAACCACTTTCCGGATTCGTATCCACAGCTTTGACAAATAAAAACCTGACGGCGCTTGGCCATATTCATTTCCGATTTGTTGTTTTAGGTAGTCAAATAATGTAGGGTCGAAGACAGCGTCGCGCAATCAAAAAAAACGTATGGACCCTCGCTAAAATTCCGAAATGTGCCATATCAAATGCAGCAGGTGAGATTTTATTTCGTCGACATCTTCCGGAATTGCTTAAGCAGTTCCTCTGCTGCGCCGGCCGGATTAATACGGCCCTCAGCAACAGCCTTTTCATGATCGGCAATCAATTGGCGAATTTGCGGATGTTCATAAAACATCTCTTTCAAGCCACTACCGATAAGTCCATGCAGCCACTCAATCTGCTGCTCCTCACGGCGCTTTTCAAATGAGCCGGACTTTTTCATATCATTTTCAAACTGCCGGATCATTTCCCATAGCCGGTCTATCCCCTCCCCTGTCAGGGCTGATATGATATCGACCTTTGGCTTCCAGTATTCTGTTGCAGGGGTGAGATAGCGCAGAGCCGTGGCATATTCCTGGCTGGCAACCTTAGCCGCAACGCGACTTTCACCATCGGCTTTATTTACCATAATTGCATCGCAGATTTCAATAACGCCCTTCTTAATCCCCTGCAGCTCATCTCCGGCTCCGGCAATCTGCAGAAGGAGGAAAAAATCGACCATCGATCGAACGGTTATTTCACTTTGTCCGACCCCGACAGTCTCTACCAGAATAATATCGTATGCTGCTGCTTCACAGAGTAGAATTGTTTCACGGGTTTTGCGTGCAACTCCTCCCAATACTCCGCTGGAAGGTGAGGGTCGTATAAAACAGGAGGGGTGTTGAGCAAGTCTCTCCATGCGGGTTTTATCTCCCATAATGCTGCCCCCGCTACGACTACTGCTGGGATCTACAGCGAGGACCGCTATCTTATGTCCACTATCAGCCAGGAAAAGCCCAAGGGACTCTATCAGCGTGCTTTTTCCAGCCCCCGGGACACCGGAGATTCCTATTCTAAGCGACTTTCCGGTATCTGGAAGGAGAGTATTAAGCAACGCTTCTGCCTGTAGCCGATGTTTAGCGGCATTGCTTTCTATCAAAGTTATGCCTCTGCCAAGTAGCATGCGGTTACCTGCGCGAATCCCCTTGGCAATCTCCTCCGTCGTCCGGATACGTCTTTTTACACTCTTGTCGCCAGAGGTATTTAAAGCACCGGTGACTCCGGGAATTACTTTCAATGCGCTTTGCTTCTTGTCGGACCTGCGTTTACTCATTTGTGTCTGGGCCAGTTTATGATAGGAATAATTTCAGGCAATACGATCCAGCAACTGCGTTAAGATATCCTCTGCGGCACTCGGGATAACCGTACCGGGACCAAAGATTGCGGACGCTCCATTGTCGTAAAGATACTGATAGTCCTGAGCAGGTATAACACCACCGACAACTATCATTATATCTTCGCGATCATATTCTTTCAATGCCGACACCAGTTGAGGAAGCAGGGTTTTATGACCGGCTGCGAGTGAGCTCATTCCGATGATATGTACATCATTCTCCACTGCCTGGCGAGCCGTCTCCCCGGGTGTTTGAAATAGCGAACCTATATCCACATCAAACCCAAGGTCGGCAAATGCGGTTGCGATCACCTTAGCACCGCGATCGTGTCCGTCCTGTCCCATCTTGGCAATGAGTATGCGCGGACGACGTCCTTCCTCTTCCTCAAAACGACGAATTTTTTCATGAATCGTATCCATCTTGGCATCCTTTCCGAAAGCAGAGCTATAGACACCCGAAATCGTGCGTATAACCGCCGTATGTCGCCCAAAAGCCTTCTCTAAAGCTGCCGAGATCTCTCCAAGGCTGGCACGTACGCGCGCAGCATTAACTGAAAGCTCCAGAAGGTTACCGCTATTCTCTTTAGCTGCAGACTCCAGCTTCTCCAGAGCCTGCTTTACATCGTCGCTATTCCGTTCACTACGCAGTGCATCAAGTCTTTCCAGCTGAGCCTTTCGTACGGCAGTGTTATCAACCTCCAGAATATCGATCGGCTCTTCTTCTGACAAACGATACTGGTTTACACCGACGATCACTTCCTGCCCGGAGTCGATTCGGGCTTGTCGTCGTGCTGCGGCTTCTTCAATGCGCATTTTCGGCAGACCGGTTTCAATCGCCTTCGCCATACCGCCCAACTCTTCGATCTCCTGCAGGTGTGCCCAGCCTTTCTCAATTAACTCATTGGTTAAAGATTCGACATAATACGAGCCTCCCCAGGGATCAATTACCCGGCAAATATTGGTTTCATCCTGAAGATAAAGCTGAGTATTACGTGCAATGCGAGCCGAGAAATCTGTTGGCAGAGCAATTGCCTCATCTAGTGAATTGGTATGAAGAGATTGCGTATGGCCCATTGCGGCGGCCATTGCCTCAATACAGGTTCGGGCAACGTTATTGTACGGATCCTGCTCAGTAAGGCTCCAGCCAGACGTTTGGCTATGCGTTCTCAGCGCCATCGATTTGGGGTTCTTCGGATTAAATGGTTTGATAAGTCGGGCCCATAAAACGCGTGCGGCTCTCATCTTGGCAATTTCCATGAAGTAGTTCATGCCGGTTGCCCAGAAAAAAGAGAGTCTCGGTGCAAAATCATCAATAGCGATACCGGCTTTAATTCCCGAGCGCACGTATTCCAACCCATCAGCAAGTGTATAGGCCATTTCCAAATCAGCAGTCGCACCGGCTTCCTGCATATGATAACCAGAGATGCTGATGCTATTGAACTTCGGCATTTTCCGGGAAGTATAGCCAAAGATATCAGCAATAATACGCATTGAATGTTCAGGTGGATAAATGTAGGTATTGCGCACCATGTATTCTTTTAATATGTCGTTCTGAATCGTTCCGGATAGTTTTTCAGGTGCTACCCCCTGCTCTTCAGCTGTTACGATATAAAAAGCCATTATCGGTAATACCGCTCCATTCATCGTCATCGATACCGAAATAGCGTCCAGCGGTATGCGATCGAACAGAATTTTCATATCCAGAATAGAGTCTATGGCCACACCGGCTTTACCTACATCGCTGATAACTCGCTCATGATCTGAATCGTAACCACGATGAGTTGCCAGGTCGAAGGCAACAGAGAGCCCTTTCTGTCCGGCAGCTAAATTACGTCGATAAAACGCATTACTCTCCTCGGCAGTAGAGAACCCGGCATACTGTCGGACTGTCCAGGGACGCATTGCATACATCGTTGCATAGGGTCCTCGCAAGTATGGCGGCACACCGGCGGTAAAGCCTAAATGCCGTACGCTTTGCAGGTCCTCTACATGATAAAGCGGCTTTACAGTAATTTGCTCGTTTGTTAGTATTGCTTTTTCTTCAGGATCGGATCCGGTTTCAGATGCGTACTTGGCATTCCAATCGGAAAATGTCGAATCAGATTCCGGATGTGTCCACTCGATTTTTGAAAAATCAGGAAACTGTCTCATCTCACATCCTCCAGAGCCTTGACCACGGCTTTAAGCTCATTAAGCACATTACATCCCAGATGAATAAAGCTATCCATACCTGCTTTACGCCAATTTTCTTCATGATCTCCCGGCTTACCGGCGAGTAAAAAGCGTTGGGTATTCTTTTTTTCAGATCGCTGCAGAATCGGGGTTATCCAATCGGCATAAATAGTATCCGTAGAGCAAAAAACAAGTATACCTGACTGTATTGATTTGAGGGACTCTACTGCTTTTTCAAGTGACTCAAGTTGAGTGATACGCTTTGCTTTTAGTCCGGCAATAGCAAGTATGCCATCTGTATAATCGGCGCGTGCCCGGTATTCAGAAGGTTTTCCAAGGCAGATTAGAGTAGCTGCCTCATTCAACAACTCTTCCGGTATCTGCTCGGTTCGTGCTCGCAGCGTCTCAAAAACTACTGCTCCGCGGTATCGTTGAAGTGGTGTAATAGTCTTCCCACTTCCTGAATTGACGGCATATCCCAGAGCCTCACTGATTTGGGCAAAATAAAGCCTTCCTGCTAATGCGTCCTGAAGCTTTTCAAAAGCACCATCTTCTGATAAGCGTAAGGGAGGCAGCCAGGTTATTGTCTTATCGGAATCGATGAAGGTTAGGTCATCAGACATCTGCAGATTGGGTGTGTTGGGAGCGCTTTTTTCTGCCGCATTCGCATACTTGTTCGTACCGACAAATACGGTTTTAGCCCTGTTAACTCCATTCATCCGCTGCTCGGCAGTTAAGGCAACTCTTTCCAGAACAGCGCCACTTATCAGAGATTCTTCAATTCCTCCAGAAGCTTCGATTTCACGGAATTCATCCCATGCCTGCTTAGCAAGTTGTTGGGTGAGAGTTTCAATAAAAGGAGACCCGCCCGCAGGATCGATAACCTGATGAAACCCGCTTTCATCACGTAGCAAATGATGGGTATTTCTCGCTATCCGGCGTGAGAATGCATTCCCACCGTTAATGATTTCATCAAATGGAAGAATCGTCAGGCTCTCGCATCCTCCCATAACGGCAGACATTGCCTCAGTCGTTGTCCTCAACATATTCACATGAGGATCGTAAAGGGTTTTGTTCCAGGTGGAAGTTTCGCAATGAATGGAAACACCGATGTTGGAAGGCTTATTATCGAAGCTGCTGATCATATAATGCCAGACTATCCGGGCTGCCCTTAATTTGGCAATTTCCATAAAAAAATCTGATCCGACAGCAAATGCCAGCTGGAAGTTTTTAAGCACATCTGATGCGCTGATGTTTTTTTCTTCTCTCAGCAAAGATCTAAGATAATGGGCACCTATTGCCAGGGAGATCCCGAGTTCCTGAGTGGCTGATGCACCGGCGTTGTGCCAGGGACGCATGTCCACACCCAGCACCTTCAAGTTTGGAAAATGTGTATTTGCAATTCGATATAACGCAACCTGATCTTCCAGTATTTCATTCACGGGGGCAGAAAGATTTCCATTAGCGGCAAGTTGCGTAATCGGGTCATTCATAAGCCAACCACGAAGCACCGTAGCGTTACTGCCGATTTCCGCAAGCAACTTACTTAGCCCGGCGGTTAGTGCTGCTGATGCACCGCCACAATAGCAATACAAGGGCACGGCAGACAGATCAACCTCACTGAAAAGTAGCTGTAGGTCGCTCAGATTTCGCAATGCAATCGCATCCTGGGCATCATTTTCGTTTAATGAGAGTGAGATGCAAACCGCATTTTCACCGTTTTTTAGACCTTCCAAAATAATGTCGTTTGCCTCGCCTACGGAACCACTATTCACACGCTGAGCAGTAAACCAACCATTGCTGCTACCTCGCGCATGGCTCCCACGTTTAAACGGTGCCAAACCGGGATATTCTGATTGGGTTAATGCAGCAATTTTTGCAGCAGTATGGTAGATGGGCTCCAAAGTAAATCCCTCGATAGTGCGGGATCGAAGAATTTTATCAAAGGGTTTTCCCTTCAATAATTTTTCTGCGGCTTCATGCCAGATTTTATCGGAAGCGGTTTGAAAATAGGCATCCAGTTGAGGAGTTGCGGGCAACGAATTTGTCTTCTCAGTTTCTTTACTCATGTTCGGTTTTCCGTCTCATTATTCCTTAGAATAAATTAATCAGAGATAGCCTCATATTCCATGTAATTTTCAGGTTATAAGACCTGCTTCCCGGAAACTGTAGAAATTTCTTGAGCCAATTATGATATGATCGAGAACCGGTATGTTAAGCAACTGACCGGCTTCAACCATGCGTTGGGTAATAGACTCATCCTCCAGTGACGGTTTAACTTCCCCACTGGGGTGATTATGCAATAAGATAATGCTCGCTGCTGTTTCCAAAATTGCCGCCTTAAAAACCTCCCGCGGATGCACCAGGGAGGCATTTAAAATGCCCTCGCTGATCTGAATGTCGCGCATCAAAATATTAGCACTATTCAATACGAGGATTAAGAAGCGTTCCTTTTTTAAATGTGACAGCTGAGGTGAGTAGCGTTTATAAACCGTCTCAGGCTCTGTTATCTTCAGCCTGTCTCTGCGTGGCGCAATAGCCATACGTCTACCCAGCTCAAATGCGGCAATCAGGGTAACGGCTTTCGCCGGTCCAAATCCATACATGCGTGACAGTTCACTGGAGCTCATAGCCGATACGTCATGAAGCTGCCCATAGCGCGACAGGATTCCCTTAGCAAGATCTACAGCACTATGTTGTCGGGTGCCGGTTCTAATGAGGATCGCAAGTAGTTCGGCATTACTAAGGCTTTCGGCCCCAAGGCACATCAGCTTTTCGCGGGGACGTTCCCCTTCCGGCCAATTTCTTATTGATTCTGTATAGTGTGGTGGGTCTACCTTTTCCATCGCTTCCAGATCGTTGAGTGAATCCTTCGGGTATATTCACTTTACTCTTCTGGGAAAAAGGTATTTTTTTGAATTTCAGTTCAACTATTTTTAGCCAGCAGTTCCTGAAAGAAAGCCTCAACGTTATTGACCATGCGCTCGACCGTAAAGTTTTCGAGAATCTGACGGCGTGCAGCCTGACCAATTTTCTCTCGTCGTTTCGGATCGTCGAGTAAATCCAAAACCGTTTCAGTCATTTTTGGAATGCTTCGCTCATCGTAAACAATTCCCATATCTGGAGAGGTGATCATCTCGCGCGTGCCACCAACGTTAAAAGAGACTACCGGTTTCCCGGCAAACATAGCTTCCAGAACCACGTTAGGTAATCCTTCATGCTCAGAGGTTTGAATCACCACGTCGCATAGCGTATAAAACGCCATGACTTCTTTTTGAAATCCCAGCATATGAACCTTATCGCGGATACCGAGGGACTCGGCATAAGCTTCGATCTCATCTCTCAAAGGTCCATCACCGGCAATAATAAATCGAACGTCATTGCGCTTTTCACAGATACCTTTGGCAACATCCAGAAACTGCTTATGCTGCTTTTGCGGAACCAGCCTGCCGAAGATTCCGACAACCATTGCTTCTGTCGGGATTTGATGCGCTTTTCGGGTTTCAGCATGATTATAATCAATCGATTTATCTGCGCTAATGCCGTTATGTACAACACGCATCATGGCTTCCGGCACCCAGCCGAATTCCAGATACTGTTGTTTAATTAAATTGTTCGGCATAATAATGCCGCTTGCCAGCCATGGATATGTGAGGCGGTAGGTGAGATTATTTTTTAGGATCGGCAGGCCGTTCCGTCCAACCAGCACATTTTTACCGGCAAACTTCCGGGCGATGCCTGCCAGACGGGTATCCTTATTCAGGTTTGTAACGATAACATCGATATTCAACTTGCGAAATAGTTTTGCAAGCTGCAGGATTGCCTTAGGGCCAAAATCGCTTTTTACATCTATCGCATAGGTCGGCAGTCCCATCGAATCGCATCGTTCCAAAAAGAGAGAATTGGGACGACCACCGAAATAAACGTTATGTCCACGCTCTTTAAGATGTGAGCCGCTGGTAAACATCCAGCGCTCCACACCACCGAGATTTCGTTCGCTGTCAAAATAGAAAATGTTCATTGTTATTCCAGCCCACGACTTAAGTCGTAGGGTAAGGTTCAGAGTTCAGAGTTCAAAGTTCAGAGTTCAAAGTTCAGAGTTATGGGCCTAATTTGTGAAACGTGCAAAGTGAATAGTGAATTTTTGCCCCATTGCCTATCTAAACCTAGCCCTCGGCTTCGCTCGGGCAGCGGAACTAATCTGTTCTGTTTGTTTCTCATTGCTCGCCGCCTCCTGACGATTCCAACATCAGACATCCGACTTCGGACTTCCGACCTCCGGCTCCCCCTGAAATTGCAGTTCATACAAATGACGATAACGATCCGAACGCTTCAACAGCTCGTCATGCCTACCGACATCAGTAACGCGTCCGTTTTCCAATACCACAATTTTATCGGAGTGGATAATGGAAGACAATCGATGTGCAATCATTAGGACAGTTCGGTCTTTCATTAAATTTTCAATTGCTTCCTGAATCAGGAACTCGGATTCCGAATCCAGTGCCGAGGTGGCTTCATCAAAAATCAGAATCGGTGGATCTTTCAATATAGCCCGGGCAATGGAGATACGCTGCCGCTGTCCCCCGGAAAGCAGTACTCCGCGTTCACCAACGACCGTATCGAAGCCATCCGGAAACTCCATGATAAAATCCCAGGCATTTGCCAGCCGTGCGGCCTGCTCAACTTTTTCACGGGAATAATCCGCATGGCCATAAGCTATGTTCGCAGCAATCGTCTCATTAAAAAGAAATACTTCCTGAGTTACGATTCCCATAAGCTCACGCAGACTTTTCTGCTTGATATCGCGGATATCGCTGCCGTCAATTGAAATTGATCCGTCTATAACATCGAAGAAACGCGGTAGCAAATTAACGATTGTCGTTTTTCCACCACCACTACTACCGACAAAAGCAATCTTCTGATTTTTCTCAATCGATAAATTTACGTTTTTCAACACCAGATCACTGTTTTCACCATAGCGGAAAGAGACGTTCTTATATTCAATTTTATTCTCAAAAGATGTTTTAGCAATCGAATCAGGCTTGTCCTTAATAGCGATTTCCGTATCCATCAGTTCAAAAATACGCTGTCCGGACGCCAGAGCAATTTGAATATTGTTATTCAGCGCGCTGATACTCTTGATCGGTTCCATCAGCGTAAACAAAAAGACGATAAATCGAATAAAATCTTCCGAGCTTAAGAGCTGTCCCTCCAGTACCAGCCGACCACCGAACCAGATAACGCTTACCATAACGGCAACGCCCACCGTCTCCGAGAAAGGCCTGGATAGACGGTTCAGTCGAACCTGACGCAGAACTGCCTTATAATGCCGTTCGGTAAGGTTCTCAAAACGTTCTCCCTCATGTCTTTCCATAGCAAAAGCTTTTACAACCTTGATACCGGAGAGTGATTCCTGTAAAAAGCGGGTAATATCGGATATACGTTCCTGAACGCGTTTACTCTTGCGCTTCAGGCTACGTCCTACCGTCTGAATCAGGATACTGGTAAGTGGTAATATAGTTAGAGCAATCAACGTCAATTGCCAACTGATGCTGAATAACAGCAACAGATACAGGCAGATTAATACCGGATCGCGAATAATCTTGGTAAACCCACGATTTACAGCCACGTTTACCGCATTAATATCATTTGTAACGCGCGAGATAAGGGCACCAATCTCATTCCCGTTAAAAAAGGCCATTGGCTGTTTGATGATGTGATCGTACAAGTGTAGTCGCAGATCGCGTATGACTTTCTGTTCGACAAAACTGACAAAATAGAACTCCAGGAAGGCAAACATGTTCTTCAAAAAGAAGGTGATGAATATGAACATGCAGAGGTATTTCAGCGTCGTTAAGCGATCGGATTTGTCGAAAAAGCCAGAGGTTTTTTCTTTCATCCACTGATTGAGGTTCAAAAAGCTGGTCTTTTTTTCTTCGACAGCCTTTGTCTGCTGCGGGGGTGGAGCAGCCTCCTCAACAGCAGGTTTATCCGAGCTAAATAGCGCAGTAATAACCGGTGCAACCATCCATACAGACAGCGTGCTAAAAATGATAAAAAAGAAGTTACAGATAAATACGAGTATGATCTGCCGGTAATATGGCTTCAGATAGGAAATAATTCGCAGGTAAAGCGATAGGTTGTTGTATTGTTTTTGCTTCTCCATAATCTTCACTCTTTTAAAGAGCCAGAAAGTGTACGCAATAATGATGCGGAATCCAACATTTAAAAAGACCGCTCGCCCTTTGGACTCGCTGAGAGATCGTCCCTTCGGGACTCAGAGAACGTTCGTCCTATAGACTCACTCAGAGACCGCTCGCCCTTTGGGCTCGCTGAGAGATCGTCCCTTTGGGACTCAGAGAACGTTCGTCCTATGGACTCACTCAGAGACCGCTCGCCCTTTGGGCTCGCTGAGAGATCGTCCCTTTGGGACTCAGAGACCGTTCGTCCTATGGACTCACTCAGAGACCGCTCGCCCTTTGGGCTCGCTGAGAGATCGTCCCTTCGGGACTCAGAGAACGCTGAGCTAAGAGATTTGAGGCATCTCCATCTCTTTTCCCTGAACGGAGTGATCTCTGAACGCAGTGATCTCTGAACGCAGTGATCTCTGAACGCAGTGATCTCTGAACGCAGTGATCTCTGAACGCAGTGATCTCTGAACGCAGTGGTCTCTCAGCGTAGCGGTCTCTAAGGGAGCCCGCAGGGCGACCGCTCTTTTATGTTGTAGAACTCCGTTCAATAGCTTACATTTAGCCGAACTCTGTTTGTTTAGACTGTAAAGCAGTAATTAGATGACTACTTTTTCACGGACGGCCCGGGCGCATGCAAATATTGCCCTGATTAAATACTGGGGTAAACGTAATATCCCGCTTAATCTTCCTGCCGTCGGCTCCATTTCTTTAACGCTTGAAGCACTTGCTACTACCACGACCGTTACGTTTCGTTCCGGACTTTCTACAGATTCTCTGGAGCTGAATGGAAGCACTGCAAATGAAAAGCAGCGCCGACGCGCTTCAGAATTTCTGGATCGCATTCGCCAATTGGCAGGAATTCATACCTACGCCGAAATCATTAGCAGCAATAACTTCCCAACCGGCGCCGGACTCGCCTCCTCTGCATCTGGATTTGCCGCACTCACGGTTGCATCAGCTGCTGCTGCCGGGCTGGAATTACCTCCTGAAAAGCTCTCGGAGCTGTCGCGTCTGGGCTCGGGCTCAGCCGCAAGGTCGATTTATGGCGGATTTGTCGAAATGCATCTGGGCTCGAAAGCCGATGGAACCGATTCAGTTGCGACACAGATTCAAAAAGCAGACTACTGGCCGCTTGAACTGCTGATTTTGATTACCTCAGATGAGCATAAAAAAATCGGTTCTACTGAAGGAATGAACCGCACTGCGGAGACTTCGCCTTACTATCAGCAGTGGGTGGATACCGGACCAAACGATATCGCAGCCATGCACAAAGTAATTTCCGCTAAGGATTTTACCCGGCTAGGCGAGCTAACTGAATACAGCTGCCTTAAAATGCACGCTCTGGCTATGGCAGCAAATCCTGGCATTATCTATTGGAATCCGCTAACAATGCAGTTGATCAACGCCGTTCGCGAGCTTAGGGGAAAGGGACTGGAGTCCTACTTCACTATTGATGCCGGACCGCAGGTAAAGGTCGTTTGTCAACCAGAAGACAGTCAGCAACTCAAGCGGGAACTGGAAAAGATCCCGGGAATAAAATCCATACTTCATACCCGTATCGGCGGCCCCGCCAAAATCATCGAAAACGATTCATGACAAACATCCTCAACACCACATCTGCGCCTGGAAAGTTGATCCTCATCGGCGAATATGCCGTGCTCGAAGAGGCACCATCGCTAGTTATGGCAGTGAACCGAACCGCAAACGTAACGGTGACATCAACAGATTCAACATTATTAGTCTCCGCAGCCGGATTAAAAATAGAGAAGGTTTCTTTTGAGTTTTTCAATGGTCACTTTCGCTGGTTAAGCGGTAGTGAGAAAGACCATCATGAATTAAGATTTTTTAAGGCTGCTGTCTTAGAGGCTTTAAATTCGATCGACGCTTCTTCATTTTCAGGTTATCATTTTGAGCTGGATACCTCAGAGTTTTTTTCCAGTCACGTTTCAGGATTAAAGTTTGGCTTTGGCTCTTCGGCAGCATTGACCTACGCCATTGTTGCGGCGGTTATAAAAACACTGGCTCCCGATAGCAATCAGTCACCTGAGCGGCTGCTTCCCCTGGCTTCTTCTGCGCATTACCAGGCTCAAAAAAAGCTGGGCAGCGGGATTGATGTAGCTGCAGCAGCTTATGGCGGCCTAATCGAATATCAGCTTCCGGAAAATAGAAATCCGGCGGCATCCAGCATTAAGCGAATAAACTGGCCGGACAATTTACATCTCTGCTGCGTATTTAGCGGAAAATCCGTTTCAACCCGTAAACTGGTTACGGCGGTTTATGAGCTACAGGAGAATAATCCGGATGTATTCTCAACCCATATGCAGCAAATGATAACGCATAGCCGCAATGCAATTGAGGCTCTCGGAAATGGGAATACAGATCGTTTTGTGGAGCTGTCCGATACTTATGGCTTGTCGATGCAGCAACTCGGTAAATCGGCCGGCGTTTCAATTATGTCTGCAGAGCACCTACAGCTAAAGGAATTGGCTAATCAATGCGGTGCCGCTTATAAGCCTTCCGGAGCAGGGGGCGGAGATATCGGTATTGCGCTATCTTCTTCTGAGAAGATAATTCAGCAAACCGCATCCCGTTTTCGTGAAGAGGGATTTTTAGTGATTGATCTTGCCCCCTACTATCACGAGATTTGAGCGATTAGAGAATACACAACGATTTAATCTGATAATAAATTTGATATCTATATAGAGGTAATTATGGACTCAAGGATTCCAAAGTTTTACAAAAATTCGGTTCTCGAAAGGCTGGAGATTCTCAAAGATCGGGATATTATTTCCGCCGAGGATTTTAAGAAGCTGTCCAACGGCACCAGCGTGCTGACATCCGAAGCAGCCGACAAGATGGTGGAAAACGTGATCGGGGTATTTAGCCTGCCGATTGGACTTGGACTGAATTTTCTGATTAACGATAAAGACTACATCGTGCCGATGGTCGTTGAGGAACCGTCCATTATTGCTGCGGTCAGCTCTGCTGCCAAGATCGTGCGTAATGCCGGTGGATTTACCAGTAAAAGTACGGAGCCGATTTTAATCGGTCAGATTCAGGTGGTCGATATCGAGCATCCGTCCCGAGCGCAGAAGCGCATTCTGCAGAACAAAACAGAGATTCTGAACCTTGCCAACAGTATGCACCCCAATATGGTTGCCCGTGGTGGTGGCGCAAAAGACGTTGAGGTATTTATTCATCCCTCCGCATCCCATCGCGGTGATATGCTGATTGTACATCTGCTTGTCGATACCCGCGATGCGATGGGCGCCAATCTTGTAAACAGTATGTGTGAGGGAGTGGCTTCACTAATCGAAAAGATGAGCGGCGGGAAAGTATTTCTGCGCATCCTGTCTAACCTGACCGATCGTTCACTGGTGACGGCAGAATGTACGATTCCCACCAAGTATCTGCCCAGCAAAGGCTATACGGGTGAAGAAGTTCGTGACGGTATTATCCTTGCCAATGAGTTTGCTTCTGCCGATCCCTATCGCGCGACCACCCATAATAAGGGTATCATGAACGGTATCGATGCCGTAGCTATTGCAACCGGAAACGACTGGCGCGCAATTGAATCTGCCGCCCATGCCTATGCCGGACGCGGAAAACAATACACCTCGCTTACCCGCTGGTATAAAAATGATGATGGCGATCTGGTCGGCAGCATGAAAATACCGATGAAGGTTGGAACAGTTGGTGGACCGCTACAGTCGAATCCCGCGGTAGCGCCGCTATTGCGTATTGTAAATGTAGAATCGGCAACTGAATTGGCCGAAGTAATGGGTGCGGTCGGACTCGCCCAGAACTTCTCGGCGATAAAAGCTCTTTCTACTGAAGGCATTCAAAAAGGCCATATGACGCTACATGCCCGCACGGTAGCGATGGCGGCCGGCGCTACGCCGGAGCTGTATGACGAAGTGGTCGATAAGCTGATTGAAAGCGGAGAAATAAAAGTCTGGAAGGCCAAGGAAATTGTTGAGAGCCTGCGTAAGCGCGGCAAAGCCCCGGTTGTGGTGAAGAAGAAGGAAGAGCCGGCAACGAAAGGTCTGGCCTCCGGCTACGGCAAGGTGATCCTCTTTGGCGAGCACGCTGCAGTTTACGGCAGTCACGTTATCGCGGCGCCTATCCCACTGGCCATTCAGGCAAAGGTGGAAGACGAAGATGACGGTATCCACCTGGTTATTCCGCGCTGGGGTGTGGAAGAACGTCTACATATGAACGTGGAACATAAGTATTCGATTTATCATTCACTTGATTTGATTCTTGATACGCTAAAGCTCAGAGACAGGAATATGCGTATTGAAGTCTATCCGCATATCCCGCGTGCTATGGGTCTTGGAGGTTCTGCTGCACTGGCCGTTGCGATTATACGGGCTTTATCCTACCACTACAAGCTGGATCTAGCAGATAAAGAAGTGAACAAACTCGCTTATCGTTCCGAACAGATTGTTCACGGAACGCCTTCGGGTATCGATAACACCATGGCCAGCTACGGTAAGTTTATCCTGTTTAAAAAGGGTGATCCTCCAAAGATGCAGCCGTTGCGCATTGCTAATCCAATCCCTATAGTTATCGGTATTACCGGAATCGAAAGCCTTACGGCCAGAATGGTAGCAAATGTGCGTACCGCCTGGGAGAAAAACCCGGCGATCTACGATAAGATTTTCAGCGAGATGAATGCCCTGTCCTTGCAGGCTCTGAAAGCGATTAAATCTCAGAACCATGCCGAGCTTGGTGAACTGATGAACATCAATCAGGGTCTGCTGAATGCCCTGCAGGTATCCAGTTGGGAGCTGGAAGAGCTGATTGAAATTGCTCGTAAGAATGGTGCGCTTGGTGCCAAGCTCACCGGTGGCGGTGGCGGTGGAGCCATGATCGCCCTTTGCCCGGACAATGCAGAATCTGTTGCTGAAGCCATGCGTAAGGCCGGATATCGGGCAATTGTCTCAACTATTGGCTGACGACCATTTCTACCTTATATTGTTTGCCATTATATATAAACGGAAATGAGCATGATTGATAATACCCAGGTATCGTTTGACGACGAGATGTTAATCGTCGTCGATGAAGAGAATAAGGTCATCGATTACAAGGATAAGCTCTCCTGCCATCTGGGAGACGGCATCCTGCATCGCGCCTTTTCGATATTCATCTTCAACAGCAAGCAAGAGCTGCTCCTGCAGCAGCGCAGTGACGAAAAGATGCTGTGGCCCTTGTATTGGTCAAACAGCTGCTGCAGCCACCCGCGCAAGGGCGAGGAACTGGAGCAAGCAACCATTCGCAGGCTGCGCGAAGAGCTGGGTATTCAAACCGATCTTACCTACCTGTTTACCTTTCAGTATCACGCCCGTTTTAAGGAAGTTGGCTCTGAGTCGGAGATTTGCGCGGTGTATATCGGCAAGAGCGATGATGAGGTTACCGTGAACGCTCATGAAGTTGCCGATTGGAAGTTCGTGCCCATCGACGAGCTCAATACCGATATGGAAGCAAATCCGGAACGCTATTCCCCCTGGTTTAAAATGGAGTGGAAGCGCATTCGCGAAGAATTCTGGAGCGAGGTTAAGGGGTTATAATTGGCCGCTCCCCTCGACGCAGTTTATTCTGAGCGTGTCGAAGGGCTCGGGCAAGGGAAGAAATCGTTACCGCTGCCCGAGCGCAGTCGAGGGCAAGGGAAATCATCTCAAATAATAACTTGAGTTTCTACACTTTGCCAACTCGTGAAGCAATTTATCATCACCTGAAATTAACGCCCTCTTTTTCCCTCTACTCCAATTCTGAATTTGCTTTTCACGCCGAAAAGCATCAATAACTCGATCATATTCTTCAAAATATACCAGTTCTACGGGTAAACGAGCTGAGGTATAATTCGCACCATTCCCATTTTTATGTTGAGAAACACGTATTTCAAGGCTCCAGGTGCTACCCGTGTAATAACTGCCATCTGAGCATCTTAAAATATACATAAAAGGCATACTCTCTCCCTTTCTAAAACACCTACCTATCCCGATCCCCTCGGCTACGCTCGGGGAACGAGAAGCACAAGTTGCATCAAACCCGAGCGCATTCGAGGGCAAGGCTATGAGTTCCCCTCGGCTTCGCTCGGGGAACGGGATACAGATTTGACATTTTATTGCTGGTAGGAATGATATTGGGGGATGAAATAATATGAACTTACAAATCTAAAGACAACTATTTTTTCCATACGGTTAAAATTTCCTCCGTATGCTCACCAAATTTCGGAGGAGGATTCAGCTCAACCGGCTCAGCCAATCCACTAGCAAACGCAATACTCCGCACACCCGCTACGGAGTCTGCGCGTAAAACCATTTCCTCGGCCAAATCCTGCTGAAAGACCTGTTGCATATCCCGGACTAGCTCACCCGGTATGCCAAGCTCTTTCATGCCTTTTAGTAAGATATCGGCCGGAAGCGTCTTGAAGCGCTCTCGCATTAACTCAAGCAGCTCGTCTCGATGCTTTACGCGAGACGGATTCTCGGCAAAGCGTGGATTATCAGCAAGCTCAGAGGCGTCCAGCAATCCACAGAGCGCAGCAAACTGACGATTATTACCTACCGCAATCACCAGCTGCTTCTCATCCTGCGTGGTAAAAATAGTGCCGTAAGGAACAATGTTCGGATGATCTGAACCAATACGCTGTGGAATGTACCCCGCCTGCAACCAGTTTGTAGCCTGGTTGGCCAGAGAGGCTATGCCCGCCTGAAATAGCGAAGCCGTAATAAGGCTACCTCCCCCACCCTGCGCTCGCTTCAACAGCGCCAGCAACAGACCTTCCTTCAACTGATGTGCCGTCAGGAGGTCCATCAGCGCTACCGGCATCTTTACCGGTTCACCTCCCTTTTCACCATTCATATAGGTAAATCCACAGGCAGCCTGCAATATCGCATCGAAGGCCACGCGCTCATCTTCAGGGGAATAACCGATAATCCGTCCGTGAATGATATCCGGATTCACTTGTTTGAAATCTGCATAAGACATTCCCAGTTTCTCAGCCGAACCTTTCTTATAACTGCTTATCACCACATCTGCTTTTGCAACTAACTCATAAACGATCTGCATTCCATCCTTGCTTGCAAGATCTACTGCAACGGACTTCTTTCCCCAGTTCACCGAGCAAAAGTAAGCGGTGCGATCCGTTTCCGGTTCATCAGCCAATCGCCATTGTCGCGTAACGTCACCTCCTGTGGCTGGATTCTCAACCTTGATCACCGTTGCACCCAGTTCGGCAAAGAACATTCCTACCGCCGGTCCAGCGAGCACGCTCGCAAGTTCTATAACAACCAAGTCGGAAAATATCTGCTTCATCATTCAGGCTACCATATAAAAAATTTTGTAAAATTTCGAAATTTCCCCTTCGCCCCTCTAATACCTACTTAAAAGGGATATCGAAAACCGTCATTCGTATAAAAACAAACGGCCTGGGGATATTAACATATGCTTATTTTTTCAGGAAAGCCAGAGCCAGCTTCAGATCAGGAGTTGATTCAACGCTATAAACAATCACAAGACCTGAGTCATCTGGCAGAGCTTTTCAAGCGCTATTCGCATCTTATTTATGGGGTTTGCCTAAAGTATCTGAAGGACCCTGAACTTAGCAGAGATGAGACCATGGACATCTTCCACACCCTTCAGCCTTTATTATTAAAACATGAGGTCAACAACTTTAACAGCTGGCTTTATACCGTTACTCGAAATCATTGCCTGATGACCCTGCGACGTTCCCAGAGGCTAAACATCGTAGCACATTCTCCAGAGGAACTTGAAAATACAGTATCATTTATGGAAAACAGAGATTCAGATCATCCAATATATATGAATGGGGATCAGGTGAATGACAAGCTACTTCAGGAAGCCATACAAAGCCTGAAAGATTGCCAGCAAATTTGTCTGACACTGTTTTATCTGGAAGGAAAGAGTTATAAGGAAATTGAACACATTACCGGTTTTACACAAAAGCAAATCAAAAGCAATATTCAAAACGGTAGACGAAATCTGCGTCTTTATTTTGAACGTTTAGACATCAATTAATACGGCTGCATATTTACCTAATATAAATGAGACCAAGTATGACATCGACACCTTCGTCCCAAATGCAATATCAACGATTAACATCTTATTTAAGGGGTTCTTTATCTCCGGAAGAGAAAGGAATAGTTGAAGAGCAGCTCGAACAGGATCCGTTTCTTCAGGATGCAGTAAAGGGCCTTCAGAACCTGGAATCTGTTGATCAGTTGGATAAGCAGAACCGGCTCATCCATCAGCAATTAGATAAACATATTAAGAATGTACGGCCCACCTCAATTTCAGGATGGCAATATGCTGCAATTGCAGCTATGATTCTGCTGGCATTGCTTCCTATCCTCACTAGCTTTATGGCGAGCGAGCAGGAGTTGCTCTATGCCCGTTATGTGGACGTCTACCCGAATAATATACCGATTTATCGAGGTGAAACCGACAAAGCGGATATCATGTTTGCGATGGCGGAGTACGAGACGGGAAATTTCAACAAGGCGAAACAAATGTTGGAAGAATTAAACAGAAGCCAACCAGCGAGCTCACCAACCTATTTTTATGAGCAGGTAGCAAGGTTACATTTGGGCGAATACGAAGTTGCCCAAAAAGGCTTGTCTGTATATTTAGATGCAGACTCATCAGAGTATCAACATGCAGCTAAATGGTATATTGCCCTTATACATTTACGGAATGGAGATACCGAGCAGGCCGCTTTACAACTCTTAGAGCTACAGAAGGCTGATGGTCGTTACAGTAGAAAATCCGCAGATCTGCTACAGGACCTTAAGACTCAGCTTAGTGTTGATTGAGTAAAATGCTCAGCCGCTGATGAAAGCCCGGGAGAGGTAAGGAGACGGAGATATCTTTTCGAATCGATTCTATGCTGCAATCTTTCGCACGGGCTGCTGAAGAGTTTACATCCTTTCGCAGCGACTTGATCAGCAAGCTTCGATCGGCATTCATTGATGCACAAATCTGTTCACCCATTTCATATCGGGAGAGTCTCTCTGCCCCACCGGCGTGAAGAATTCCCCGGTCTTCGGAAGCGCCGATCTTCCACAGTGCAGTCGCTACATCCTGCCCCCAGGCTGGGGTACGATACTCATCGGTAAACAGATAAACCGGCTCCAGAGTCTTCAGTTTGCGGACAATACCTGCTGTAAAGTTTTCTCTGTTCTGAACAGAGCCCCCATACATAAGCGGACAGCGAACAACGACACCCTTATCCGGCATTTCACTCAAAACGACGCCTTCAGCGACTACCTTTTGCCTTCCATAAACATTAATCGGGCTTGGCTTTGAAAATTCATTATAGGGTGCATTCTCACCGTCAAAAACCAAATCGGTCGAGGTAAAAATAAGTCGACAATTCAGCTTATTTGCAAGTTTCGCAAGACGCTCGGTTGATTCGACTGTAATCTTTTCTGCCTGTTGCGGTGATGTTTCACAGGCTTCCGGACTGGACATAGCGGCAAGGTGATAAATCACGTCGGGCTTGAACTCTAATATTGGATCAAATGAATCGCTGGTAAGATCCAGAGAGACGGTTGTAGTATTTGACGTGGCTTGAATATTGTTTTGGTGAGTTAAAGCAAGTATAGCAGAAGTAAGGGGTGCTGTTTCCAGCATATAGCGCCCGAGAAACCCGGACGCTCCGGTTATTACAACTCGCTGCATTGTTAGAACATAACGGTAAAGTTCAGCTGCATGCGCTCAGCACCCTGCTCAGGCACATAGCTGAAATTAAGCACTGAACTGCGTTCTTCAGACAGATCGTTACTGCGATTTTTACGAAGAAGGCGCAATACATCAACCGCACTTACCAGGTGATTTAATACAATTCCACCTGCCAAAAACGTTGATCTGCGCTTCCAGTCTAATCTATCCAGGCGCCTTTGACGGTAATCTGTTCGATCTTCTTCCGATTGCCACTGCCAGTCAAATCCTGCTCCTTCCTCATAGCGACCATTCAGATCGCGATCCAGAAGCTTTGACTCGTTAAAGGCATAGATACTCTCAGCCTGACCGACATCAATCCAGTATTGATCCCCCTTACCCGCGGTATTAACGCCTGCTCTTGAGGCAGCAAATGCTTCAAGGTCATTTTGTAAAACGTTGATATACCCTCTGGTAGACAAATAGCTAATCCACATGACTAATTCTGTGCCCATGAAAATCTTGGCAGCGCGTTTATTGCCCATACGCCATTCACCCAATCCCGGTATTAACATGGAAAGAAGAATGTTTTCGGCTCCACCATTGCTCTGCTGTGTAATCTGAGGATCAGGCTGATCCATTTTCAGCTCTTGAGCGTGGAGTGGTACCAGAGAAAAAAAAGCGAAAAGGATAGCGAGGAAGTATTTGTAAATCCGATGCATAATTTTTTTGACTTTCTGCAAAGTTAACAGTAGGAAAAAGTATTTCTTCCTGTCTCATACAATTATTGAGGTCAGGCTGAGCGGAGTCGAAGCCAACCGAAATATCTTCGTTATCAAAAAATTCATATTTGAAATTCAACAGGGTTAAATCATAGTAGATTTGGATTTTTCGATGTCCCCTGCGGCTCCGCTCAGGGTGACACCTAAGAATTTCAATAAGCAAAAAAGAATCAAAACGAAACGTTTACACCAAACATATTCACAAATTGATCGTGCTGCAGATCCTGACGGTAGCTCATTTCCATCTGCAGATTATTATTAAAGCGGCGCGTAGTAAACCCGGCATCAATCGCAGCGATCAGGTGATTCAGCATAATGGTCATAGTACCATAACCGGCCTTGTTATAAAACTGGTTGGACTCATCCCGCATGATGGTATAAACATCATTTAACGGCGTAATCACTCCACCCTGATATCCGCTATAGCGGCTGCGGAAATCCGCATCCGACCAGGCATTACCGAACTGTGGCGGATACTTACCAATCATTTCATAATACTGCTGGGTTTTGGTTTCCGGCAGGTCGTGAGTAAATCCGTATGATTGCGGAAAACGATCTTCAACTGTGCGCATGGCAGCTTCGATCTGGGCTTGGTTTTCATTATAAAACTGTTCGTCGATCAGATAATATTCACGTCCGTCAGAATTTGTAACAACATCATACGGGTAGGGAGAAAAATCTGAAATTTCCAGTTCACCAGCCAAATAATTCACATAGGACCAATAGCGATATTCGCTCCAGTTCTCATCGGCAAAAGCCTTGAACTCCGTATCCTTGTCTTTCCCTTTTTGATTATAAGATCGGTTTATCGCCCAGCCGGTTACTTCAGCAGCCAGAAAGAGTGCGCTCTTCCAATAAGCTCCGGAATAGGCCTGTCCTGCTCCCGGCACAATAGCCGACAGCATTACCGACAAGCCGACAGATTTTTTGCCCGCACTTGAAATATCAGGCGACTCTTGTAAATCGGCCTGTATCTGTTCATCCAGAATCTGAGATAGCTGCAGGCGATTCACTAATACATCATCCGTTTTTTCGGGTAGCGTATTCTCATCCCCGGCCCAGGCCGAAGAAATCAAGATCCCCATCAGAGTCATAATTCGGAACATCTTCATATTAACTCCTCACTTTATCGGAAAAAGCGTTTTTTCTCCAGGCGTAAATCGAAGTCAAAAAGCACTCCGACATAATAGCGCCATTCTCTTCTATAACGCACGTCATTGTTAAATTGTTCTTGCAAAGGATAAGCGGCCTCAAAAAAGATACGTGTCGGGAAAAGATACCAACTATATGTATCCAACCTTACCTGCACACCAAGGTTTTCTTTGAAGTCGTTTATATCAGCACTCCCATTCCAGGCATTTCCTATCTGATAAAATCCGGCAAGATAAAGGTGATTAAAATGAACGTTCATCAATTGCTTGTTGATATTGCGCCAGAGAGGAAAACGATATGTTGCTGTTCCGATCGCCATACGCTGTCCCTGGATGCTGTAGAACGGATAGCCTTTAAGGCCGACCAATCCACCGGCAAAATAATCAAAGAAATCATCAAGGCTGTCCGAGCGGGAATCAATAAACGCTCCTTGTGCTCGTATACTCAGGCTATGGTGCTTGGTAAATGGCACCGCCATGTATTCTTCCCAATTCCCTTCAAAGCGGGTCAGGTTGTTCTTGCTGAAGATCTCAAGTGACGTTGCCGAGGTCGTTGAGAAGTCGGTAAGAAAATCATTCCATTCCGGCTGCACTTTCAGCGTTACGTATCGCCCCCCTCGTGGATTAATAGCGCTTTCCAGGCTGCGGGCAATTCCGTCGTATTTGAAACGCAGGCTTGCGGCATTCCCTTTTAAATAGGTGTATCGAAGCGTCGATATATTGTTGAACTCATTTGTTACCGGGTCGGTATAAGCATCAACTTTCAACCGGGCACGATAGAGGCTGAAAATCCAGGCAAGTCGGGTATGAATGCGCTTTAATGGCCCCGGCAGAAAAAAGCCCTGCAGGCCGGCATTAAATTCCAGTAGATTAAAGTTTACGTCGATATCGACTCCGGTAACACCGGTGCCGGTAATATTCAACTTGTCATCAATATTGGCAGTCTGATTATAGACTTCCAGAAAGACGGTCGGTTTTAGCTCATTGTATTCAATTATCCCAAAGAGGTTATAATCACGCTGCAGGTTTATATCCGCACCACCGAGGAATAACAGCTTGTCGAGTAATTCATTTGTGTAGAAATACAAGCCAGGCTTAACGGTTCCATAGTCCAGCATTAAGCGTGGCTGAACAGCGAAACTGGAAAAGCGGCGTTTATAGGGGACAGCTGGTTTCGGATCATCCACCTGCTCATTAACGGTAATCTCAGGTATACGTTCTTCATACTTACCGATATACTGCATTTTACTGGGCGCAACCGTTTGAAGCTCCTCCATGCGATGGATCTTATATCCCTGATTGCGATAGAGAGCGAAAAACATTTCTCCGGCTTCTGAAACGGTTGGCATGAATGCACCGCCGACTACATTCGTATAAGCCTTGGTTGCGCCGGTTTTTAAATCGTAGCTGTAAATATTAAAAATTCCGGTTTTATCGCTGGCATAATAGAGCTCATCAGTGCCGGGACGAAACACCGGATCGCGCTCACCATAAGCTTCATTTAGAATAAACTCAAGCTCTCCACCATCGGCGGGGATCTTTGCAATGTCGCGTCCAAACTTTATTGAGGTGTCAAAAACGAGGTAGCTGTCGTCCGGAGACCAGCGGGGATGATAAAACTGACGTCCATCTCTATGAGTGGTTAGCTGAGTCAACTTCCCCTTATAGCCAACCTTGCGGAAATAATGATTGCGCTTTCCTTTCGGGTCCTCCGCCGGCACGATAGCTTCACTCTCGGGAACAATGCGATGAGCGGTAAAATCGTAGTAAGCATCGGTGTAATCACCATCCTTAAGCACGGAGGCCACATCATCCATTTCAATAGTAAACAGATTCGTCACAGCATCGGACTCGATGACGCAAACCAGTTTCTTTCCGTCATGTGAAAAATCGGGGTGACGAGCCCTGAGAGCGCGAGTGAGTCGATATTCCCTGCTGTCCTTGGTATCGTAAACATAAATGTCATTGTAGAGGCTCAGGGTGCCTTCAACCGGTGTCACCTTGGCATAGGTCAGATAGCGACCATCCGGAGACCAACTCATCGAGCGCGTTACGCGGCCGGTAATTGTTTTTTTCTTATTATCCGACAGATCCTCAATTACCAGCTTATTTTGTCCAAGGAAATCTGCTTTGCCCGTAGCAAGGTAGGCTACCCGCTTTCCATCAGGCGAAAGGATCGGATGCATATTCCCAATCCCCTCTCCGACAAAAGATGTGCCCGCTGCTTCGCTCTCGCGTATCGAGGTTAATTTTGCGGTGTAATCATTCAGCATACTCTCTTTCCAGTTTTGATGCAGCAGCTTGGCATCAACCCCGGTAACAGATTTTAATACACCGCGGAATGAAAATGTAAAGGGTGATTTAGCTTTTCCGGCAAGTTTTGGAAGCACATCGTCACCGTAGGTATCGGCAAGATAGCGCGTAAAAGCAAATCCCTGGTTATAAGAAGATTCATTGCCGACGCTGTTTTTTCCAAAGACATCCATCTCGTTAAGATCCAGCAGTTCCCCGGTCATAACCCGATCGCGCAAAATCATTTCACGATGCGAATCGCGATAATCGTAGCGCTTGGTTGGCGTTTGGAACTGCGCAACACCCTCAGCAAACCAGGCAGGGATAGTAATTCCCGACCAGGGATAAGACATGATAATATTCGGAAAGCCGCGCACCACATCTTCACGACGTTCTTCTTCGTATCCGAATCCCTGTGCCCAGATCGCCGGTACTCGCCGACCAAACTTTAATGCTTTGCCAAGGGAAATAATATGCGCGAACTCATGCGTTACGACATCCTTAAGCCAGTTATGCGTTCCGCGCAAAACGTAGTTCAGGTTAGGTGCCCAAATTTCTACCTTATTGTCAAAGAAAAAGGCCGCACCATTGGCATAGTCATCAGTGTCTTTGATGACAAACTCGGTTTTGCTATCCGGTTCCCAATCGTAGAACTCGGTAAGTGCAGGATAAACTTCCTCGGCGATTTCAGAAACCACGTTTGCGGTTCGCTCTGCTCCCTGATGGTAGTGCACCAGAAAATGTTCGGTTTCAATGGTTTTCCACATTAACTCAGGGTGGTTTGCACGGAAAAGATTCTGCGCATCCAGCGAGCTGCCAAGCAGTAAGAAGAATAAGGGAAGGTATAAGAAAAATCGCTTCATGAAATATCCGAAGGGTCTATCGTCTTATGTATGTTTCGTCCCGACCTATCGAGACTTTGGTTATTTTACATCTCCAAACAGCAGCTTTTTCGCCTCTAAAAGTTTGATGCTGCTCCGCTTCCCCTCGGCTACGCTCGGGGAGCGGGAATAAGCGTTCCCCGAGCGTAGCCGAGGGGAAAGCAATCGAAAATAAATTACTATCTGATTTTCTCTACTTCACCACCGCAATTTTAATCGTGCGGACTTCATTGCCACTACCGGATTGTGCCTCTACGCGTGCCAGATATACTCCGCTCTGCACGTTGGATAAATCCCAGCGCACTTCATTATCGGTATTGGGATTGCCGGTGCCTTCAAGCTCAGTAACCAAATCGCCGGCCAGATCAAAAATACGAATGCTCACATCAACCGCATCGTTTAAGCGATAGCGGATAAAGGTATAGCTGTCGATATTGGGATTCGGCCAGTTATAGACCGAATTTTCGGGCAGCACGCCATCAGCTACTTCATCGCCCAGTTCCACTGAAGCAGATAAATAATTCTGATTTCCGGCATTGCCGAACTGCTGTGTCCAATAATTCGGAGACCCAATTGTATGTCCGGAGGTGAAATCATAAACCAGCAGCACGCCACTTCGGGTAATAACTGCCAGCTCTCCGTTTCCATCGCCGTCTATATCCAGAAAAGCCGGATGCGCGTCCATTGAGTCACCAACAGCAATCGGAAAGTCCGGCAGTACGTTACCGTCAAAATCGAAGCCGCCAATCAACCCGGAGGGATCGCTGACGATGATACCGTCTGTTACTTCACTCTCTCCGGGCAGCAATGCTGTTAGCGGAGAAAAGGACATTTTCACCGGCTGTTCCGGATTGAAAAGCGCCATTGGGAAATCAGTACGAAGCGTAAAGTTATAGTTATACACCAATACGCGATTATTACCGTTTACAATGTAGTTCGGCGTATTGTCTGCCCCGGTCAGAATTTCAATTACCGGTGAATCAAATTCAAATGAATTGGCACCCGGATGACTAAAATCGCTACCGATTAATTCCAACAGTTCTCCACCAGCAGAAGCGGTAATACCATTCTGGCCAATTGGTTGAAACAGGCTGTCGGGCAATGTGTTTCCATTCTCTAATTGAGGAAAAACAGTGTTATCTGCAAGTAAGAGTAATGGCTCGCCATCAGCGGTTACGTGCAGTTTACTGATAGACTGTCCTGCATTGGAAAGGTTGATTGCGTTGTATTGATTGGTATTGCTGTCGTAAAACATTCCAGTAATCTCACCGGTTGAAGAGCCAAACAGGAACTGGTATCCTTCTGCCACCTCAACAGTAACCGGGAAAGTAGTTATTTCGACCGTTGTTAATCCGACCGACTGGCGCAACTCCAGTGACTGATTGGAACGGTCAAATTCATATGCTGCAAAATACTTGTCTGCAGTAACAACCAGGGCTACGTTATTATTATTAACCTGCTGCAAAGCAGGTGGATGAATCATGGTATTTCCAGCCGGTAGCTGAAGCACTTCGATATCACCGCCCCAGGGATTGACACCGTCCTTATCCATCACCAGAATTTTATTCTGATCGGTGCTCATTACAAGCTCCTCAGCACCGTTGCCGTCGATATCGATGACCTTCAGACTTTGCACAACGCCGTAAGTGGCTGTATCGATGCGCTTTGGAAATCCCAGCTCAAAAATATCCAGGTTCACGCGGAAGGTCATTTCCGGTCCACGATTGGAAAAGTCAAAGATTTTAATATGGCTATTGGCGCGATTCACGTTACTACGGCTGGTGGGCACGCTATTGATATCAAAGGTCCCGTTGGGATCGTCGGTAAATAATGGCGCATTATTGCCGTTATACCAGAGATCAAGCGATGTGCCGATTTCGGATCCGGAGCCGCCACTCAAAAATTCAAATTCTGCACCGATATCCTGCGAACCGTCAGCCTCTTCCAGATCTACACCACGATTCGCCGGGTCATTATTAATACGGTTGAGTGGACGATTGACGTCAATAATATTTTCATCGATATGCCATATCAATACGCCACCACCGGGCAGACCGCGATCGGGATTATCTATATCGGTTAGAACACCGGTAGTAGGACTAAAGGTAACGTCATTCGGCACGCCGGTCAGCAGGACTTCCTTCATGCTAGGAAATTCGCTACGCCCTTCAGCCAGAACAATCTGCAGGCTATCAAGATTCACGCTTCCGGCATAGCGATTCTCCACCAGGAAGTATTCTCGCTCGTTTATCGGAATACGATAAATGCGGTTACCGGTATTTGAAAGCGTATTGGAAACGGTGAATTCGTCTTCCAAAGACTGCGTAATGTCAGTTACGGTATCCCACCCGGCTTCCAGCCTTGTCCAGGCAGAGGGCAGAGCCGGTAAGAGTCCATCACCATTAAATAGACCGGCATCCATCAGGCCAAATCGCCCAATGCCGCTACGTCGCTCTTCCGGGCTGAACAGGTCCAGAAAGCCCAGTTGCGAAGCGATGTTCGATACCAGGATACCATTCAGCCCGAGCTGAATCCCTTCCTGGCTTTCGGTCTCCGGTAAAATAATACCATTGGTAACGCTAACAGCACCATTTTCTACGCTTATTCCGTCTACGCCGAGCGTCTGCTGAAGAAATTCCTGGGTAATGAAAAGTGACGGGATATCCTGGGGAGTTGAATCGAAACCGAGATCAACGTCTTTTCCTACGCCGGCGTGAAAAACGATAAACGTATTATAGTTTGAAAAGTCAACGGCAGGATCGGCATCTGCCAGCGCAAGCGCATCGCGCAGCAATCTGGCGATCCCTTCGTTAACCGCCTCAGGTGAGGTATTGGGATTATAAGATTTCATATCCGATGCAAGCTGATAAGCTGCATTTGGATCTTCCGGAAACACATCGCTATTTACAACCAGCTGTCCCCGACTGACCTTCTCAAAATAATTCTTTGCAAATAGCAGATGATCTTCAAAATAGGCTTTATTGCGCGGTGGAGGATCAATCTGAAACGGATCGGTGGAGGTCGTCAGATCGAAGAGTCCGTCACCGGTTGTTGTTTCATCAGTATCCTGCTGAAACTGAACGCGAATGGCCAGAATATTTAGGGTTTCTGCAGTCTGCGGGGGTGCAGCTACAAGTGGAAAGGTGAACAGCAGCAGGCCCAACAGCCGGCGGACCGTAATAGATTTCATAGCGTGTTTCCGTAGTTCTAATTCGTATGAAAGGGGCAGCATAAAAAAGGCTATCCCAAAATGTGGCGTTCGGGATAGCCTGAAGTTTTTTCAAACGTTTGCCCTTAGAATTGGGCTCCCAGAGAGAAGCGCATGGTATCGGACAGTGGGTTATCGTCCTGTGAACCAAGGATATAGCTAAAATCGATGGCCAGGATGGATACGCGAACACCACCACCAAACGTCCAGAACTTACGATCACCATTGTTCGGATCTTCATAGAAGTATCCGCTACGCAGAGCAATCAGATTGGAATACCAGTATTCAATACCGAGGGAGTGTGACAGTCGGTTGAACTGATCGCCTTCACCCCAGTTGTTATACAGATACGCCAGAAAGCTTTCATCACGCTTATCTTCGTCCTTCGGTACCAAAAGACGATTGATGTCGTATACGAACGTCAACGTGTTGAACTCGGACTTGGTAATATCATAAGCCATACCCAGACGCAGGTTCGTCGGAACCGGATCTTCCTGCTCTTTATCAATGTAGGTAATCTTGGGACCTACGTTGCTGAGATTAAAACCCATGCTCAGTCGATCAGAGAAACTTGGCTTCCACAACATCCCCAGATCTACGGCAAATGTTGCTCCTACCCCTTTACCCTGCTCCGAACTAACAGCAACCGGAGAGAGACGGGAGTAAACAAATTTCAGGTTTACACCAAGTCCCAGGCCGGGAGTCAGCTTGGTAGCATAACTTCCGGTAAAGGCCAGTTCATTACTATTAAAGCGGCCCAGTTCCTGACCGGTGTCGTCGGTCTGTACGTTATCGCCGTAATTGATGAACTGAATACCGGCAGCGACTGTACCAATTCCGTCCAGGTGATAACGACCGGCTGCAAAGTCGTAATATAAATCGCTTAAGTTAAACTGGGGCAACCAATTTACGTGCATAAGCGTAGCTTCACCACGCTTGTCTACTTCGGGGTCTTCATACTGAAAAGCCAAACCAGCAGGATTCCAGTAGATTGCATTCGCGTCATCAGCAAGTGCAACACCGGCTTCACCCATTCCTCCCTGACGAGCACCGGGGTTAATCATCAGAAACAAGACAGTTGCTTCGCCTTGTGCAAGGAGCGGCGTCCAGTTAACAGCTGTCACCATAGTGACAATCAACGCTATAAATAACCGCTTCATTTAAAAATCCTCCTACATTGGTAAACGAAAAAAGCCGAATGGATAAATTGGTCCTGTTTCCATTCGGCGGAACAGAGCTCAAGAGATAAAACACTTGTTAAGGACCTGCACATTGTAAAAACTCTTACAATTATTTTTAAACTACTTTTTCCTTAACAAAATCTCTATAGGCTACTCCGTATGATTTCTCGTTTTGTTTTAACTAGGCTGAAATGTATTTGTTTCACCCAATTAAATCAAGGCCTTTTTTATTGACCTTTCAGATGCGAAAAACATAGTCATATCGGTATTTCATAAGATTGACTGGCATCACTATTAGCTTCGGCGTATCTTTTTCATGCCTTTATTAAAGATAGACAAGAATATTTACCGTCTATGTATTAGATAGTACAGTTTTATAAAATTCCATAAAAATAAATGTATCGAAATAATAAAAATCAGATGTATTGGCTTTTTCTCTTCTTGACAGCATTTTTTTCCCTTTTCGGCTGTGAGAGCCGACAAAAGACCGAGGTATCCGAAATTTATACGAGGGCCGTTATGGCGGCCTGTGAAGAAACCGACTTCCCGGTCTTTGCGAGTTCATTACAGCAGTTCCCTCGCCCGAGAGATATTAAGCTGCAGCCAGAGGAATTAAATATGAGCCTGGTAGATTTTTTATCGATGGGTGAATGTGAGCTACAGGTACTGGTGGCGGAACGCAACAATGCTCTTGGGCGCGTTATGGCTCCGAGCAAAAACTTACTGTATGAACATCATTTTATACGCATGGCGGAAAGCTGCAGAGAAACCCTATTAAGCGATTCTGCAGAGAACGCTGGTCTGATCAGCCAGTTGAATGAGGCCGTACGGGTAAAACAGCAAAATAAGCCCATTGTTTTCTGGAACGCGACCCTGGCAAACCCGGAGTTTAGCGGCCTTTTCTCACCAGCACGTCCTGCCGTCACCAACCGCACTGACGTTGAAAGCACTGCTTCTGCACTGCAAACGATTGCGGGATTTTACGATATTTACGGCCTGGCAGATTCTGAAGTTGATCTGGAGCCGTCATTTCAGATCCTACAGTCATCAGGTGCAGTAATAACGACCCTAAAAAAGCTGGAACGCCTGACCTTTGCGTTAAACCACGTTGCGACGACGCTGGAAAAGCGTATGCGCGAACGACCGGTTTGCGTTAATGGAGTGCGGGATCAAGCGGCGAATGAGCTTATCGGATTATTCAAGAGCTACTATATAAAGCGATTGCAGCCTGAAATGGCGCAGTATCAACAGTATGCAAATACGCTGCTACCAGCAATTGAGACCCTGATTACCCATATAAAACCCATTATCCCACCGGCATTCGAACCGTATTATGAAGTAACCTTGAGCAAGCAGAATGAAAAAAGCATTTTACAGCAGTTTCGCAACGCCGTAAAGCGCCATAGCTCTGCATGGCAATCGGTTTTGGATGCGTGTGGATTAACCCCCGGAGATTTACTATGAGCCGTAAAATAGATATTTACGCACCGAACATTTCAAAAGAGAATCTGATCAGTCTGCTTTTTTTACAGTTGACTGAAATTGGTGATCGCATTGAGATGAATATCATTAAGCAGGAACGAAAGCGCTTTCGGGCGCCCGAAATGGAAGTTTTGCTGAAAGAGAATGAAGAGAGCCTTACGGCAGCCTTTACAGCCAGGCTATTTGAAGTCGCACGTGGTCTGGGAGGGACTCGCTTTGTGTTCAAGGGCGATGATAATCAGGAAGTTCGCTCTGACGTGAATATCACCACCTGCAATCTGATAGAGCTTAGTGAATCCGTAAGCAAGCTTGATGTGAAGAAGATAGAGATATATTAACTTGTAGCGTGGGTTACAACCCACGCTACAAGTTAAACCTCTTCTTCCGCCATCTTTCTCTGCTTCGCCTTCTCCATCTCATTATGGAGTTCACAATCATCCGTATCCTTGCGTGGACAGGTATCGCAATCGTCCAGCTCCTCATCCAGCGCGTCGGTGCAGCAGAGTGCATCCTCACGCTCCCTGTACTGGCTAAACTTGAGCATTGCGGCCATAAAGCCAAAGCCAAAAATAAACAACACGAAAACAGCAGCAAACGTCATCATATCTATTTATCCTCCGCAGAGTAATTGCCAAAATAGCGTTTAAATTCTTCGTTCATTTTTTTTTCAAAATTGTCACCTGAGCGGATAATCATATAAACAGCCAGATTTTCCTTTTCCGCCAGTGCCATCCCTTTTTCCGGGCCCAGCACATTTATTGCCGTCGCATATCCATCTGCCATGGCACAGCTTTCATGAATCACTGTAACTGAAGCCAGATTATGCGTTATCGGTTTACCGGTTACGGCATCAATCGTATGCGAATATCGCACACCGTCTTCTTCAAAGTAGTTCAGATAATCACCGGACGTTGCCATACTCATATCGGTCAGTGAAATAATCTTGTCTACCCCACCGTAGCCCGGAACAGCGATTCCGATCCGCCAGGGAACATTCGATGCGTTGCGGCCTTTTACTCTTACTTCACCGCCTATTTCCACATAATAATCATTTATGTTTAGCGACTCCAGAAGCTCAGCGACTTTATCGACACCGAACCCCTTTGCTATTGCTGAAAGACTACAAACAACGCGCGGGTCTTTTTTAGTAACCGATAGATTATCTTTGTCGAGAACAACCTTCTCGTATCCAACATAGGCACGCTTTGCCGTAATCTGCGAGTCAGACGGAACTGTCGTTCGCTCACCTTTTGTTCCGAAGCCCCAAAGGTTAATCAGGGGGCCCAATGTCATATCAAAAGCTCCATTGCTTTTGGAGCTGATTTCCTGAGAACGCTCCATTACATAAAAGAAGTCAGCGGATACTTTGAACGGCTCAGTTGACTCTGACCTGTTTAACTGCGATATCTCGGAATCATTCTGATACGTAGACATCGCAGTATTCACATCTATCAATAGCTCATTTATACGATCTTCCAGCCCCGTGCTCTGTTCGTCAACAACCATCACCGTAAAGTTTGTCCCCATGGTACTACCCTGGATTTTAGTTACGGCGCGTTGTGTCTCAGAACTCTGGCAAGAGGCCAGCAGCAAGAGTATCGCAATATACACTAAAATTTTGATGACAAACCTCTGGTTATAGTTACAAAATAAAGAACAGCCGCTGCCCAGAAACACGACAATAGAACGTGACTGAAACAGCGGCTGAGAAAGACCATATATGCGGCAATTTATCCGCCGAAGTCGTCGAAGAGAATGTTCTCGGGCTCTACGCCCAGATCATCCAGCATCTTCATAACAGCATCGTTCATCATTGGTGGCCCACAGATATAGTATTCACAATCTTCCGGATTCGGGTGATTCTTCAGATAGTTTTCAAGCAGTACCTGATGAATAAATCCGGTAGGACCTGTCCAGTTATCTTCCGGTAGGGGTTCGGACATCGCCACATGCCATTCAAAATTATCGTTTTCTTTAGCGATTTTATTAAAATCGTCTTCATAAAAAAGTTCACGATAGCTTCGTGCACCATACCAGAAGGATACTTTGCGATCTGTTTTGATTCGCTCAAACTGATCAAAAATATGTGAGCGCATCGGCGCCATACCGGCACCACCACCAACGAAAACCATCTCGTTCTTGGTATCGCGGGCAAAGAATTCTCCGTAAGGGCCGGAAATAATAACCTTATCTCCCGGCTTCAGGTCGAAGATATAGGAAGACATGATTCCCGGAGGGGCATCGGGGGCATGACGTGGAGGTGTAGCAACCCGCACGTTCAGCATAATAATACCTTTCTCTTCCGGATAATTTGCCATCGAATACGCGCGAACAACTTCCTCGGTCACGTTAGACTCATACTTCCACATATTGTATTTGTCCCAGTCACCGCGATATTCTTCTTCGATGATAAAGTTTTTATAGCTGGCCTTGTGAGGACCGCATTCGATCTGGATATAACCACCTGCTGTGAAGTCAACATTCTCCCCTTCCGGCAGTTCCAGAACCAGTTCTTTAATAAACGTCGCTACGTTGTGGTTGGAGCGAACCGTACATTCCCATTTCTTGATCTCAAAGATCTCATCAGGAACTTCGATTTTCATATCGCTTTTCACCGGCACCTGGCAGGACAGACGATAATGTTCACGCACCTCACCACGGCTGAGCTTGGAGGTCTCGGTAGCCAGTACGTCACCACCACCTTCAGTGATGATCAACTTACACTCACCACAGGTTCCACCGCCACCACAGGCTGAGGGAATGAAGATTTTCTGCTCCGCCAGAGCGTTTAGCAGCTTGTCACCGATCGGCACCTTGATCGTATGATCAGCACTATCATTGATGACGATAGTCGCATCACCTTCGGCAACGAGTCTCGATTTGGCCAGCAGTACGACTGCCACCAGAATCAATACGATCAGCGTAAACATAAAGACGCTGAATGTTATTAGTGTTATGCCGCTCATCTATCTATATCCTCTGATTAGAGTTGGATTCCTGAGAATAACATAAAGGCAATTGCCATTAATCCCACAGTGATAAAGGTAATTCCCAGTCCGCGTAAGCCTTCCGGGACATTCGAATACTTCAGTTTTTCACGGATTCCGGCAAGAGCAACAATTGCCAGGGCAAAACCGGTTCCGGAGCCAACACCGAACACAACGCTTTCGGTAAAGGTATAGTCGCGGTCTACCATAAACAGCGTTCCACCAAGAATTGCACAGTTCACCGTAATCAGCGGGAGGAAAATCCCCAGCGCGTTATATAACGCTGGTAAATATTTGTCCAGCGTCATTTCCAGTATTTGAACCGAAGCAGCGATCACGCCGATGTAGGTGATCAAACCGAGAAAACTCAGATCTACACCAGGCAGTCCAGCCCAGGTGAGTGCACCTTCACGGAGAACTGCATTGTAAAAAAAGTTATTTATCGGTACGGTAAGTGTTTGCACAACAATAACGGCAATACCCAAACCAAATGACGTTTCAACCTGCTTGGAAACGGCAAGGAACGTACACATACCGAGGAAGAAAGCCAGCGCCATGTTCTCGACGAACACCGCCTTCATAAATAAGCTAAGATAATGTTCCATCGTTAAGCCTCCTCTACTTGCTCTGGTTTCCAGGCACGAATAACCCAGATCATCAGACCGATAATAATGAATGCACTCGGCGAGAGCACAAACATACCGTTAGGCTCATACCAACCACCCTCGCTAGCAAGGGGTAAAACGTTATAGCCGAGCAGTTTTCCGGCGCCGAACAGCTCGCGGAAAAAGCCAACGACCAGTAGCACAAAGCTATAGCCCAGTCCATTACCCAATCCGTCAACAATACTTGGGAATACCGGATTTTTAAGAGCGTAGGCTTCAGCGCGTCCCATAATAATACAGTTGGTAATAATCAATCCGACATAAACGGACAGCTGTTTGCTAATATCAAATGCATAGGCTTTGATGAGCTGATCCGCAATAATCACCAATGATGCAATAATGGTCATTTCAACTAAAATTCGGATACTACCCGGTATGTAGTTGCGAATGAAGCTGACGGCAACATTAGAAAACGTCAATACAAAGATAACAGCCAGAGACATCACAATCGATGTTTCAAGTTTTGACGTCACGGCGAGGGCGGAACAAATACCCAGTATCTGAAGTCCGATCGGGTTATTGTTAAATACCGGATCAAACAATTGTTTCGTGTATTTAGACACCTTGCGCCTCCTTTCGGAGTGATTCTATATACGGACCATAGCCATCATCACCCAGCCAGAAGTCCAGCATTGAGTCCAGACCACGCGTGGTGATGGTAGAACCGGAGAGACCGTCAATCTGGTGATTGGCATTCGGACTTGACGGATCCACTTTTCCTTTTAGTACTGTAATAATGATATCGCCCTGCTCGTTAAAGGCGTCTTTACCCTTCCAGGAAGCCTTCCACTGCGGGTTATCGATCTCACCACCGAGTCCCGGTGTTTCACCGTGCTCGTAAAAGGTGATTCCCTTGATAGTATTAAGGTCGCTACCGAGCGCCAGGAAGCCATACATGGTGGACCAGAGTCCCTTACCGTAAATCGGCAGAATAATCTTGTCCAGCTTACCAGCGTCATCTACAACCTTGTAAATTGCTACCTTCGTAGGAACACGCTTAATATTGGCAACATCCTCCTGAGCAGTGAGAACTCTGCCATACATTTCGTCACCCATGACCTTTTGAATGTTGTATTCGTTCGGGTCAAGCAGGCCAACCTGAGCATCTTTCGGCATCAGCTTGTCAGTTTCAAAATCGAGCATCTGCGGCTTAATTTTCTCGTTATAAACTTCGTCCAGAGTTGCTGGATTTATATCCAGTTCACCGGCCAGAAGAATATTTTTAATCTTATCCAGACGTCGGTTTTCCGTCTGAATAGGATTCAATGCTACTGCAAGAGCAGCAACGAGAAAGGAGCAGACCAGACACACACCGAGGGCAACCGTGACGGTGCCTTTAATTGTGTTAACTTGCATTTCGGAGTGCTCTCCTCTTTATATTTTGATTTATCACTACTTTATCAATAATTGGGGAGAAAACGTTACCAAACAGGATCGCCAGCATCATACCTTCCGGGAAAGCCGGATTAATCACGCGAATCAGAATACAGGTAGCCCCGATTAGCAGGCCGTAGTAGACCTGTCCTTTTGCCGTCATGGCCGCACTCACCGGATCCGTTGCCATAAATACACAGCCGAAAGCAAATCCACCGGCAACCATGTGCCAATACCACGGCATGGCAAACATCGGATTGGTGGAACTACCGGCCCAATTCAGCAGGAAGGTAAATGCGACTGCACCGAGTATCACGCTAAGCATGATCCTCCATGAGCCCACTCCGGTTAATATGAGTATACCTGCCCCGAGTAAACACGCCAGAGCAGATGTTTCTCCCATTGACCCTGGTACGAAGCCCAGGAAAGCATCCATAAATGAGAATGTAGTCGTGCCCATGCTCGGATCAGCGAACTGAGACAGTGCCGTTGCCTGGCTAACGCCATCTACGGCAACCCAAACCGCGTCACCGCTGATTTGCGCCGGGTAGGCAAAGAACAGAAAAGCACGTCCGGTTAGAGCCGGGTTCAGAATATTCATACCGGTTCCGCCAAACACTTCTTTACCAATCACAACGCCAAAAATAATACCAATCGCTACTTGCCAGTACGGAATGTCCGGCGGAAGGGTTAATGGAAAGAGCATACTCGTTACCAAAAAGCCCTCATTAATCTCGTGGTTGCGCACGAGAGCAAAGACGGTTTCAAATGCCCCGCCGACTGCCAGAGTTACAATATATACCGGCAGAAAATACAGCGCACCGTGCGCCATACAGTCCAGAATATTTGCCGGATCCAGTCCAACGCCAAGGGCAGACAGTATCGGACCGCGCCAGTTGGGAATTTCCGTCATGCCCATCTTTTGCATCATCAGATTTGCCTGGTAACCGGTATTGTATAACGCCATCAGAATAGCGGGTACGAGTGCGATTACTACCGTCATCATCACCCGCTTTAGATCCATTACGTCACGTACGTGTGCATCCTGACGCGTTGGTTTACCGGGTGTAAATATAAAGGATTCAGTTGCTTCGTATAGCGGATAAAGCTTTTCAAACTTTCCGCCCTTTACAAAGTGCTGTTCCTGTTTACCGAGAAAGTCTTTTAAGAACTTCACTAGCCTTCCTTCTGTATTGTCGTTAGGTTTCTTCTTAACATTGGACCGTATTCCAGTTTGGACTGGCATACGAAGGTACAAAGTGCCAAATCTTCTTCATCGAGTTCGAGAGCACCGAGTTTCTCGGCATCATCCACATCATCTACTGCAAGGGCACGCAGTAAGTAGGTTGGAATAATATCGAGCGGCATAACACGCTCATAGTTTCCGATCGGCACGATAGCACGCTTGCCACCGTTTACAGCCGTTGTAAAATCAAACTTCTTGCCAAAAGAAAGCCTGGAGAAAACCAGGTTCAGAATGGAGTATTTACCGATAAAGGGGTTAATCCAGCCCAGAAATTCTTTCTCAGTACCTTCTTCCAGTACTGTTATCTGCTGATGGAAACGCCCCAGATACGGCACCAATTCTGATGCAGTGCGACCGGAGAGAACCGATCCGGAAATAATGCGATTATTGCCATCTTTCAATTCACCGTCAGTTAACTCGTCCAGAGAGGCACCTGTTCGGGTAGATATCAGCCTCGGAGACGTAACGGCAGGTCCGGCTAATGCAACGATGCGCTTCAGATCGAGCGTGCCGTTTACAAAGAGAGAGCCGACGGCCATAACGTCCTGGATACCGATATACCAGGAAACTCGAGTGCGACTAACGGGAGACAGGAAGTGCATGTGTGTTCCAACATTCCCTGCCGGATGCGGTCCCTGAAAATCCTCGACTTTTACATTGGCAATACCGCTGTCCGGCAGAGTTGTTTCCGGAGCCTTAGCAATATAAACATTGCCTTCAGTAAGCTTGGAAAGGACGCGCAGGCCGTTTACATACTTCTTCTCATTGCCATCTATGATCTTCTGAATGGACGGGGCGAGTGGATTGGTATCCATTGCCGTCACAAAAAGTGCGTGGGGAATTGTTGCCGGATCCGGCACCATGCTAAACGGGCGCACTCGCAGCGTAGTCCACATACCGGTAGTAATGAGATGCTTAATCACATCTTCCCGTGACAGGCTGGTTAGCTTGTCTTCAGCAAACTTCTCGAATTCGACAGCTTCTTCATTACCGGCAACCTCAATAACAAGCGACTTAAATGCACGCTTGGCGCCGCGGTTAATTTCTACAACTTTTCCGGCTGCCGGAGAGGTGTAGCGAACCAGCGGGTTCTTTTTGTCGGTAAACAACAACTGGCCTATCTTTACTTCATCGCCAACTTTTACTTCCATTGTGGGCTTCATGCCAATATAGTCATCCCCTAGCACGGCAACCCGACGAACGGCTTTACCGCTCTGTATGGAATCCTGTACGGGTTCTCCGGCTATCGGAATATTCAGTCCCTTGCGAATGCGTGTGGTGCCCATATTTATCCTCGTAACGATACTCTAGATATATTTATTGTCCTGCATGATGCTTATCTGTTATGATTCGTGCTATAAATGACCATTATCGTTCATTACTGCACGTAGTTTTAGTCAGCAACAAATTTAATTAACGAGTACTCATTCTCAAAGGAGATTGTGAAATAATTCCTAAGTATAGAAGTCTAATGAACTTCCTGCGACTGAGGCTTCGTCAATTTATGAAATTGGCTCATCCATCAAGCTTTACTTCTTATTTGCAGCAGTAAACGTGAATTGCAGATTCGTCCGCAAAAATTAAGGTTTTGACAACGCTTATACAAGAGTAAAGTGCAATGTTTTAAAAGGTCAGCAATTTAGCAGCGAAAAGACACTTGAAACCTTCAACGGACCGCGAAACCATAGCGGCTCACCAAATCGCACACCCGCCTTCCAGCCAAAATACGCGGCTCGGGCTTCAATGGAGTCGAAATAGCCTTTAGAGGAGATAAATGTCTCCTCACCCTCGTATTCGGGATTGTAAAATTGAGAGCGATAAGCCTTTATGGATTTCATTTTGTGCTCAAAGAAATCGCTGATATCGCTTATAATCAGCGGAGGGAAATCCGTACTTACCATATAATAGAGAATTATCTCGGGACGAAACGGTTCTCCAAGCTCTTTACCTATCTTCCCTAACCCGCTGTAGAAGCAGGCTTCACGGATCAGGTTTCCGGCATGAATATGGTCGGGGTGGCGATCGTCAGGATAGGGGGCAAAAACAATTTGCGGCCGCAGGTTCCTCAGCAGGCTTATTAGCTTGAGACGGTTCTCATCGGTATCGCGAATTCCGGCATCGGGAATCTGCAAATTCTTTCGGATTTCCACGCCGAGTATTTTTGCTGCTTCAGCAGCCTCTAAGTAGCGTTCTTCAACAGAACCTCGCGTCCCCATTTCTCCTTCTGTGAGATCTGCTATTGCAACCGATTTACCTTTCGAAGTGAGACTGGCAATCGTCCCTCCACAGCCAAGTTCTACGTCATCAGGGTGAGCGCCAAGGGCAAGGCAATCTACCGGGGCTTGATTTTTGGTCATAGCTGGGTTCTCATCATTAGGGTGATCGGTGATCGGTGATCGGTGATCGGTGATCGGTGATCGGTGATCGGTGATCGGTGATCGGTGATCGGTGATCGGTGATCGGTGATCGGTGATCGGT